>Ga0081528_100064_pt1 | contig 86122 bp, 118 predicted proteins | sample HotLakmasection4_FD_71011 | JGI IMG/M metagenome (GOLD analysis project Ga0081528, IMG submission 71011) | Hypersaline microbial mat communities from Hot Lake, Washington, USA - Section #4 (SPADES assembly) (version 2) | ecosystem: Environmental > Aquatic > Non-marine Saline and Alkaline >...
TTTGATTAAAAAAGATAAGGTTATCTTTGGTGGTAAAGGTAACTTTATTAAAAGAATTAAAGGATTAATTACTAAAGATGAATGGAAAGATTTAAGGAATTTTCCTCTAATGTTAAGAGGTTCCTCAAGCGACAATAAAGGCAACCGTAAAGCAGAATTAAAAATTGTTGAGGATAATTGTATATTAATAAAATTAAATAGAAATGAACACTTTAATGTACAATTACCAAGATTAAATAAAAAACATAAAGAACAATTAAGTAAACTACAGTTGCTTTGTGAAAACAAAAATGGTTGTTTTTCTTTACAAATTAATAAAGATTACATATGGATTTCATTCGAAGAATTAATAAAACAAGAAAAAGAAAGAAAAATTGTTAAAGATAGAGTTTTGTCTTTTGACATGAATCCAAATTATATTGGCGTTGCCATAGTTGATTGGAAAGATCAAGACAATAAAGAAGTTATTCATAAGGAAATTATTTCTTTTAAAGAATTAAACGACATAGATGTTCGGAGGTTGCCTTCAGATAAAAAGAAAATTAAGGTAAACAATAAAAGAAGACATGAAGTTTTTAATGTTTCAAAATACATTATCAATCTTGTTAAACATTTTGGATGTGAATTTTTATCCTTTGAAAAATTGAATATGAAATCATCAAATAAGAAAAAAGGTAAAAGATTTAATAGATTGGTTAATAATAATTGGTTAAGAGTCCCTTTTGTTAATAATTTAAAGAAAAGATGTAACATTGAAGGAATTAAGTTTCAGGAAATAGTTCCTGAATATAGTTCTTTTATTGGACAAATTAATAATCCTAAAGAAGTTGATTCCATAGCTGCCGCTATGGAAATTTCAAGAAGAACTTATCTATTTATTAAGATATATAAACAAAAAACTTTAAGTAACCAAAATATAGTTTTCCCAAAATTTAATATTGGTTCTTTAGATGATCATTGGAAGAAAACACTAAAGGATACTTTAAACAGCATTAAATCATGGAAACAACTATATGAATGGTTTAAGAAATCTAAAACCAGTTATAGGTTTCTTTTTTCCAAAGATAAATTCTTTGGAAATTCTTTTAGGTTATTTTCTGTAAAAAGTAAACTATATAGGTATATTTTTACATGAAATATCTAACTGTAAAATTTCCTAAGAAGGAAATCAAGGTTAAAAAGATAGATACTGACAAGAAAGCTAACAATGATAAGAAGGAGTTGAACAATGGAATGCTTTTTTTGTATAGATGATGATAATGATTGTACACCCTTTGACTTTGACAAAATATCTGAGCACCTTATTGTCACAGAGGATAATAAGGGTAGAGTTCACGTTCACGGTCCTATCAAAAATAAGAAGCAGATAGAAAGGTTTGTTTCCACAATTCTAAAAGAAGCTCAGATAGATTCCTTTAGCTACGAGAAAGGTTAGGGCTACGCATAGCATAAGATTCATAAGCCTCCTTAATTCTCCATTCGCAATTCGTGAATAGAGAATGAACAAATAATAATCAAAAAATAAGGAGTATAAATTATGAATACCAAAATGCTATCTATAAAAGAAGAACTTAAGTCAATTGCTCAAGAAATAAAGTCCGCAAAACAAGAGTACAAACAATATCAGAAAAGTGGTTTAGCTTTCGGAGAAAATTTATTTGATCTGGATTCAGAGAATAAAAAGAAAGTATGGAGACTTTGGGTTGGATATGAAGTTGAAAAGCTATCTAAGGATTTTAGACACAAACATATAGCTTATAGCTTACTGAAAGGAAATAAGTATGAACAAATCGAGAAGTCTGTTAGGAAAGGTAATGAGGCTGATTGGAATCTCATCAAAGGAATCCAAGATGAAATTACCTCTTGAACCAAGAATGTATATTATTACTCGCAAAGAACTTTCGGATAGTTACCGTATGGTGCAAGGTGCTCATGCTCTTGCACAATACGGTCTCGAACATCCAAATGAGTTTGAAAAATGGAACAATAAGTTCCTTATATTCTTAGGAACTTTTCTTCCCGAAAGTTTAATTGAACTCAGAAAAAGATTATCTATTGAAGGTATTAAGACTTCGTCTTTTCACGAACCTGACTTAGATAATCAAATGACGGCTTTTAGCGTTTTTTATGATCCAAGTGATACCGAAGAATCACAAAAAATTGTTAGCATTATTGGAAGTTTGCCGTTAGCTTGAGTATAAATACTTATAGGATGAGTTGGGACAGGGCCGATCACCTTTCTTGACTACAGAAAGATTACCAACCATCTCTTACAAATAAGCCTTACTGTAGGGGCATCTTATGAGTATCATTTACAAGACTACCAATTTGGTTAACGGAAAATTTTATGTTGGGCAATACTTCTCTGAACAACTTTTGAAAATCATAAAATACAGGTGAATTATCTCTGCTCTGTCGTGAACTTCGCAAGTGTTAGAAGGTTTGTGGAAGTTATAAACTATGTTATCAAACAGATAGAAACCTGCGTCAGAGAAACTATCCCAAACTTCAAAACTTCCTTTAAGCTCCTTCGAACCTCTTTCCTTGAAGTCATTCATCTTAACAATAATTATACCTTTCGGTTTTAATATCTTCGAGAATATCTTCGATGATTTGATAGAGTCTTGATAGAATGATTTGTTTCGAGGAGGTTCGTAGATTACTATGTCGAACTTTTTGTTCATCACAGAGCCAGACTTATTTCTTGTACTTTCGATGTTAAATAACTTCATGTCCTTCTCTGTCCACATATGGGAATGCGAGCAGTCAAGTACCTTGGTTTTGTAGTTTCTATTCTTGTTAGGATCGAAGTAGTTTATGACTCTGTTAAAAGCAGTCACTAAGTCACAACCATCGCTTATTACTGAGTTTAGACCTTTCTTGTTATACATAAGTGTAGAATTATACATTATATGCTTATCCTTATCAAAGATTCCAGAATGTCATCGATTAGTAGTTTGTCTATTCCATGAGAATTAAACTTACCATTTCTTATAAGGTATGATGGATGGAGACTTGGTTTTACTATGATAGAACCGAAATTGTCGTTGTTGATCGAATATATGTTTTTTCTATCAGAAGTAATTCCTATTTTGTTGTCTAAGAAGACAGACTTGGCATGGTTGCCTAGAGGCATAACTACTTTGAGATTGTATACTTTCTTCAACCTTTTTATGTCTCTGAATAGAAACTTCAAACAAAATCCTATCTCTTCCTTACTTGGTGCGCTGTTACCATCTGGATTATCTCTTATAGTATTAGAGAAAGCTATACCAAAAGGTTTTCCCCAAATAGATTTAGCCTTGAGTATACAAGTCTTCAGTCTCTTTCCTGCTGGACCTACAAAAGGCATTCCTTGATCTCTTTCATCAGAACCACCACACATTCCTACAAACATAATATCTACCTTATTGTCTATATGGAAGAATGTTGTCGGAAGAAAGCAGCACTTGCTAAAGACAGGACAATTCTCTTGTTGACAATTTACTTCTATTAATGACATAAATTAATATGGATTTTTGTTTTCTGTTAGAACCTTCACCTGATCTTCTTGACTAAGATGTTTCTTCCAGTTTTTCTTTCCATATTCGTTCATATAACAATAACCCACGATGTCAAAACCACCATGACCACCCACCATATCAAATACTTTATCAAGCTTTCCTTCTTTACATTTTGGACAATTTTCTGGGTGCCAATTTTCCTTTGATGTTGAGAAGCTTTCAACATATTCTTCTGTAAAATCACACTCATTACATTTGTATTTGTTTATTGGCATGTTAGTTCCTCCTATTCAACTTGTCAATAGAATTCTTCAATTCTGATGCTATTTTATCTAACAACCTTATGTTGTTTGAAACACTAGCAAGAGAGCTAGCAATGTCCTTACTAACCTTCAATTCATCTGACGTTTCTTTGATATTTCTTTGAGTTTCTTTTAGAGACTTTGTAGATTCTGTGAGGTTTCTGACACTCATATCTATTTGAGTATTGTATCTTCTTAGTATGCTGAGTTCTGATGTTTGTTTTGAAAGACCTTCTAATACTTCTTTGTCCTTTTTAGCTACAGACTTTTGGTTCTCGTAAAAACCCTGGTTGACTTCAATAAACTTCTCAAGAAGTAAACTAAATCCTTCTATTGCCGTTGTATGTTTCACAAGAATAGCCGTCTGCCAAACTGCGTAAAAAACAATCAATATTATCAAAGCAATTAAAATCCAAGTTACCATTTGAAATCATTCTCCTGTAAATTGTCAAAAACCTTGTCTTTTAGAGGAACATATCCTAATTTTTTTAGTTCGTTATAAACGATAGAATGTCTGAGTCCTTCTCCACCAGAACAGTAGAAATCCAAATAGCCTTCTCCCTTATCTCTTATTTCGGCAACGAACTGTCCAGCATATCTCCAAGTACATGAGTATATATCGTTTGTAGATTTGTTTATCCATACAGTGTTACACAGAGATGCGTAAAGTTTTTGAGCAAATGAGTCATCATCTCTTACTCTATCTGTAAGATTTTCCTTTACTACATCTTTGAATCCCTTTGATGTTTTGTCAATTTTAATCAAACGAACCGATGGCATTATTCACTTCCTTGGTTTTCAACGTACTCATTGTATTTTTTAGCCCATTTTTCCATCTTTTCAGGGCTTTTAACAAGATCATCTAATGTCTGTTGTAGTTTATTCTGAATACTGTCAAAGTCCAGAATATCAAGTTCTCTATACATTTTGTAAAGAGAAATATTTACATAGGTCCAAGTTTGTTGAAGTCCGCTTCTGAAAATTTCTATATCTCTTCCGTTTTCAATATCATTAGGAGCATTGGCAGACTTTTTAGAATTCCTCTCTATAACAGCCCCATACATAGCGAACATTATCAACAAAATAAGACACTGAATTATTAAAATCGCAATCATCATACAATCATCCACCTTTGTCAATATTTATAAAAACAAAAAAAGACGGTTCGGTCCTATTGGAACCAAACCGTCTTTCATTTCTTACACACTTAAGAAGGTACAACTACGTTGTACTTCTCAAGCTTCTTGAGCATGATGCCAAGTGGAGTGAAGTCCTCAGCACTCATGATTGCCTCAAGAATGCTTGGGGAGAAACCTGACACAAGTCCAACGTCCTTATGTGCTACTGTTGATGGTGAACCAGCATATCCTGATGTGTTCCAGTAAATGACCTTTGGACGGTCATATCCAGCAGCTTCCCACTTAGCAAGGCAACGCTCAACTTCTGTCTTGTCTCCACCATCAACACCCTGGTGGAACTGCATATCCGAGACAATAAGTAGCATGTTTGGAACCTGTTCGTTGGTTGCTCCAAACACAGTTGCGTGATTTAGCAACATGTCAAGTGCCTTGTCAACTCTGGTAGAACCAACAGCACCATCGAATACTCCATGATTGCTGTAGTACCAGTACCTTCTATCAGCACCACCCATTGGGTTCTTACCTTTTCCATAAGCCTCGGAGAATGTATGACCCTTCCAGTCTGTTAGCTTCGACTCTGAGCAGAACTGAATGAACTTACGGTGGAATGGACTTTCTGCTGGGATTCTGTCCGAGCAGTAAAGAGCCAACGAAGTCGAGACATGCCATGCATGGACAGTTCCACCAACAACTGATGACATTGAGCCAGATGTATCACAGATAACCATGATACGAAGCTTGCTGTCACCAACCCAGTTTGGAAGAGCCTCGAACTGAGCATCTGCGATCTCACTGTCACCATTCATCACAGTACGTGTAAGATCATGTGGGAAGACAACTGATGCGTTAATCTTCGCCTCGCCCTTCTTCACCTTTTCCTTGAACTTAGAGAAACGAGTCTCGTCATGCTTACCGAATGCCTTCGTGTAACGAGACATTGCGACAGAAGGAACATGAGTGTACTCAATCTCATTCCAGTTGTTAGAACACATCTTACGCTCAACAACATTCTTTCGACCCTGCGCAAGAAGTCTACGGAATTCACCAATGTCACTTACTACCTTATCCTTACGGAGAGCCTTAAGTACATTTGTATCCTTACGGTCTGCCCACTTACAAGCAAGACCATCCTTCTTCGCAATTGCCTTTGCCCACATCTCCGTGGCAACCTTCTCAGCAACTGTTCCATTCAATGCTCGAAGGTCATCCCAACGACCATACTCAGGAATGAGCCCAAGGTTTACCTGAACCCATCTTGGGTCAGTCTCTGCCAACCACTTTACACACTCACGGAATGCTGAGCGGTTTCCTGCTCCACCGCGACAATCACGAAGCCAGAACAAAAGCTTTACAGCAAGTTCGTGGTTTCCGCTGAACCAGACATTCTTAAAAAGCTCAAGAGCGGATGTTTCGTTTCCGTAGTAAGACTTCTTTGTCTTGGTTGTGTAAAGGGAACCAGCCTTGGAGAAAAACTCAACTCCGTGGTCAAGTGAATGGTCATACTGAACTGCGCCTTCATTTGTGCGTGCCTTAGCCATGTGTGCCTCCTGTACGATAAGGTTACAGATTGGATTTGGTTCCTCGTTTGCAGAGAGCTTTTTTCTGCTGTATCCAATCTTCAAAACTTAAAAATTCAATACCCGTAATGTTGGTAAAAACAGGGTGATTTTTCTTGGTTTCTTTTTGATAGAAAGATAGAAAATGTTTGCTGAACTCACCCTTCATTTTATTTCTTGTCTGTAAAAACTATTTATATGAATTATATCATATTACCGCGGGATTGTCAATATTTTTTTACGTCAACAGGATGCTTGAAGATTTCATATTTGAGGGAACGATACCTTCAAACAACCCTTGGTCCTGGCCGAGTCAACCTTTCGGAAGCAGGGCTTGGGACCTATCCATGTTTACGTTTCCGTAAGAATTGGTTTGCCGAACTCATCCTTCACGACGTAAAAAATTTGAGCTTTACAGAGTAGTCAGAATATTTATTTAAGGACTAATATTCATAATGTTCAAAAGTCCACACAGTCTCTTTACCTTATAATATAACATATTTCAACAATATTGTCAATGATTTTTTATAAAGTTCACAGGCAGAACTTAGGTTAATTATTTGATTTTGACTTCAATTTCTTTTGGCTTCTTTTCAGGAGCCGTAGGGATTTTTATAGTTAGTAATCCCTTGTCAAGTTCTGCTTCTGTTTTTGTAATATCAAGTTTGTCTGATACTCTCCAAGCAAAGTTGAATGACTTCTTGGTGATGCCACGATAAGCACACCTTTCGTCATTTGAACCACTATTGTTTGTGTGAGATACCTTTAGCACATCTCCAGAAATATCAATCTTGATATCTGGCTTGTCAAGTCCGACTGCGGCAATATCAATCTGAATTCCTTCGTCGGTTTCGTAAATGTCTACTGGATAGTTAATTTTCTTTAGCGATGGAATGGGACTAAACCAATCCTCTCCAAAGAAATCTTTGAAAAATACGTCGTTAAAAAGTGATGGAATATCACGGTTGCGAGTAACTAAGTAGTTCATAGTAACCTCCTTAGATGGTTAAAATGTTACAGAATCCATTAGGTATTCTGCGGTTCTGCCTGTGAACCTTTTCTACTACCTATTTATATTAATGATAACATTTTCTTAGAAAAATGTCAAATGTTTTTTATGTATTCAATTCTATTTCAATTATTCCTCTGGAAGAGGACCAACAACATCTTTAATTGCGTTGGCTAAAGCTGGGTCCTCTTCTACCAAAACATTAATAAGTTCAGCAAGAACATCATAAGAACCATTCTCTTTTACAAGCTTATACAAGTTCTGTCTCAATTGGACGTTTTCTTGTCCAACATATTCTTCTTCATTTAAAAAACTGTTGGCTCCGTTGATATAACTTTCTCTTTTCATTTTTATCTCCTTAAATATCGATATTTAATTTTCTTACAACGTCCTCTGCTCTAAAAGTAGCAATAGGCTCTTTAGATAGTGCGTCTACTAACTTATTCTTGGCGTATTCGTCATCGTTAGCAATATTTAGATTATCTCTCAAAGCATCCATAAAAACCTTTTGAGACTCCTCATCAAGATTATCAAAGTATACTTGTACCTGAGTACCCTGACCTTGTTCTGGTTCTTCTTCAATATCAGGTTCTTCAGCATCTTCTTCGTCCTCTTCCTGCTCCCAGAGCAATCTACCAATGAGATCGCTAGCTGCTTTTACTTCTTCATCCAATCTTCTTTTTCTCATATTGTCTCCTTTTATTCTGGAGCTTCGGCAGCTTTTTCCAGATTATACTTATTTATCAAATCATATTTGTCAACAATATTCTTACCTTTATCATCATAAGCAATGTAGTACTTGTTGTCTACTTTGCTCTGGTACACAAAAATAGTTCCATTGTTGTTTGTTATGTATCTCCAACCGTTCTTAACATTCTTGGACTTGACTTCATTTGGTTTCGTTTGAAGCTCGTCCTTTATGTCGAAGTAGAGCTTTCCGTATGCGTCGACTTGCTCTTTAGAAGGTTTTTCATCTTTCTTATCTGCTTTCTTCTTTTTGTATTCCTCTATTTTCTTATCAAGTTCACTTTGTAGGTCTTCGCTAGGCTTTCCATCTTTATCAACAGCAATAAGATCATCAGTGAATTTTTTGATTGATCCACTTCCTGTAATAATTTTACCACTTTTACCTAATCTACGCCATTCACCGTTAGAATCAATGGTTACAGCTCTTTTACCATCTATAACAAGACCAGTAGCGGCTTCTATTAAAACTTCTTCACTAAACATGTCTAAAAGGTTCAGAGATTTATTTGATGCTGCTAGTCTTCTTATTTTATCTGCCTCTGGAGCAATATCGTTAAACTTCTCTCTGTCAATCTCTATTTTGTGTTTAACAGTAGGAGAAGAATCCTTCTTCTTATCAGGTGTCATACCTTTTGATAAAGTTCCTATTTTATTAGCTTTTTGTGCTGATAACCAACCTTTAAACACCATTCCGATGCCACCTTCTTTTGGTTTAGCAGAAAAGAATTTTTGTCCTTTACCATCTATTCCTATAAAATATCTATCATTGTCTTCTTCATCTTTTATATTATAAAGAGCAATAGCACCACCATTACTAAGCTTAAAATATGATACAACTTCTATTTGTTTTTTATCATTAATTTCTAAATCTTCAAAAGCACCTTCGGCATCTTTTGGTTTAAACACACCTTGAAATAATTCTTTTATATAGTATTTTTTCTTTTTATTATCAGAATATTTATTTGTCAATAAATTAAAAAGCTCGTTATATCCTGCTGGAGTTAATTCCAAATTTTCCAATGCCTTTGGATTAATTCTTCTTCTATTTGATCCACCAATTTTTCTAAGAATATTAGTAAAATAAGAATCTTTTCCGATAGAAAATTCGTCTATCTGTTCTTCTGTAAAATAATGATTTTCAAAGTTCATTTTCTTCTCCAAATTTTATTATAAGTCCTCTATTGTTCCAGTTCTCCAAAAGATAGATGTCTTGTCGGGCTTAGTTCTCCAGAAAGAAAGCAATCCTATATTCTCTGCCCAGTTATATGATTCTTTTCCATCAAAAGCTATGAATGCGTTTTCTCCATCACCAGTATCAACCAGATAGACTGTATTACCATCATTATCAGAGTATTTATATCCTTTGTAACCTTCTGGTGAAAAGTACACACTTCTTGTAAAGAGATTTCTAAACTGATATGTAGCACCTTTCACAGCACCACCAGTTTTACCATCTCCCCATACCTTGACAAGATTATCATATTCGTTACTGGAAATATCCAATATACCGATTTCTTTATACTCTTCTTCCTCTTCTTTAGGTGGCTCCTCTTCTATCTTCTCAATAGATTTAGATATCTTTCTGAATTCTTCAGATGGAGATTCTGGTCTTGATCTTGTTCCGATCTTCTTACTTTCTGCGGCGTCTGCTGATATTTGTTGAATTGTTGTTCCGAGGTTTGTTCTAAGGAAATCATTGCCTTTGCTATTTGTTGCTATATATCTTCTTATTATTCCATTATTATCTTCTGTAGTAACAAATGCTATTCTTGATCCGTTACTCAATTCGTAAACTATGCCAGCAATAGGCATTCCGTCTAAAATATCAAGTCCACTATCAACTTCTCCTTCGTAAACGTTCTTTACGTAGATTCCACTTGGCTTGGCTTTCTTTACATTGGTTTTTCTTTTGGTCCTTGGTTTACTTGAAGACTTGAAGAAATCTACAACATCCCTTCTTATGGACTCTTTTATTTTATTGAACGAGCTTTGTGTAGTTGGTACAACAATTTTATATTTGCCTTTACCAAGGTCAATTCCAACCTTTCTCTTTTTCAAGAGATTAGATGTGAATGCTCTCTTTATATCAGAAGTTATCTTTTCTGATATGTAGTAATGTTCACTAAATGTTTGCATCTCTCTTCCTTATTGAATGATTAGGAAATTTAATCCACTAATCCTGCTTTAGTTCTACGTTCCAATATATGTAATCTGCCCACTTCTTATTATTTATAACTCTTGACATTCCTTTCATTCTGTTGAGGATTCCAGAGTTGAAATCATTAGCTATAAGTGGTGCGTATGGTTTATGAATAAGCTTCATTCCTGCTTCACTTGGAGTCTTGTTGTCCTTCTTGGCGTTACATTGTAGGCAGCAACAAACAATGTTTTGCCAAACAGTCTTTCCACCGCGAGACTTAGGAATAACGTGGTCAAATGTAAAACTGTTTCTTGAAACTGGTTTTTCGCAGTACATACACTTACCACCATCTCTGTAGTAAACATTCTGTCTGGTAAAAGCTTCAAAGAACCTAATTTGCTTCTTTGGATTTACAAAATCAAGAAGTCTGATAACAGCAGGCATTTCAATTGCGGTTTTCCAGGACTCAAGCTTTTCATCGTAGATTGAGCGAACGAATGTATCATTGACACCAAATTCTGGTTTCTCAAAACGATTACCAGTATGAAGAATTCTGTCCTCATATGTGTCAAGGATTTCTACCTTCTTCTTTGTCCACAAATCTACTGCTTCTTCCCAGTCGATAATGCCAACTGGCATGTAAGCTGAGTTTAGCTTTAAAACTTCTCCTGCCATATTTGGGCTCCTTTCTTATAAAAACATTTTTCTGAACTCTTTAAAGTCCACATTTTCACCCAACGAAAACTTAAGCTTAGGATTTATGTTTACTCCTAACTCTGACAAAAAGTCTCTACACAACAAAACAGGAGATAATTGTCCTGGTCTGTCGTCAAGTGTAAACAATATATTTTTATGCAAAGCTCCGTTAAATTCCACATCAAATTTTACAGTTGGTCTTTTCTCGGTGTAATCTCTTATAGCACCAACATTAACGTCAACCAAACCTTGCAATTTCTTTACGACCTTTTTTCCTTCGGTTCTGAAAGAAACTATATCATCAATTATTTTGATGTCTTTAGCATCAAGCACATTATACATTCCGTTTCCTGTATCTGCCTTTGCGTCAACCTTTATTCCTATTTCGGGAAATGTCATTTTTTCTAAGTATCCTATTTCCTTACATTGTTTCTTCCAATTGTTTTTATCAGAAACATAGTCCATAAGCTTTTCTATGACATTTATACCGGTTGCTTTCTCCATTCCTTTACTTCCTGGAGAAACGTTGACCTCTATTACTAAAGGTTTTCCGTTGACAACCATATGGTCAACCCCACAAAAGAAAGCTCCACAAATCTTAGCAGAATCCAATACAACCTTTTCCTCTTCCTTTGAAAGAGAATATGACTCTACATTTCCACCAAGTGAGTAGTTGCTTCTAAAATCTCCATCAATTTTACTTCTCTTCATAGATGAAATTATCTTTCCATCCAACACAATCGTTCTGACATCAAAGTCACAGTCAAGGAACTCCTGAAGTAAAAGTTGTGCTCTATGCTTCCAAAGAGATTGTAGAACACCAACTAGACTTTCCTTGGAGTCTATTCTACTAACTCCAATACCAGCGCTTCCTCTTAGTGTTTTTACTATTACTGGAAACTGACCACCTATCCTTCTTAGAGCTTCTTCTATTTCTTTAGAGTTTGAAACTAGACTAGTTTTCGGAACAGGAACACCACCAACCTTGAGTTTAACAGTCGTATTGTATTTGTTAGCACAAAGAGATATTGAGTCTTTGCTGTTTATAACAAATACACCCTTCGACTCAAGATATGTCAAAAAGGAAGAAATAGAATTATCGTGAATTACTGAACCCCTAATAACAACTATTGTATTCTCTGGTTCCAACTCAATCACACTCTTATTCTTGACATCCCTGATTATTATATTAGGGCTTTCCTGGTCAAAGTCAGAAACATATGAAGAACCAGGTATCAAAATAGGATAAAATGGAAATCCTCTTCGTTCACAAGCATTCTTGAGTTTTTTGGCAGAAGGATATAGTCCTTCTCTGTCCTTAGGATTTCTCTCCGTCAATGCTATGATATTGATACTTTTATCATTTTTTTTATCTATGTAATCATTTAGCACTTCTATTGTTCCTTATAATTATAAAATAACTATTTATCATATTTATTTATATTTTTTGTTCCAATCCCTAATTCTATCCATCAAGTCAGAGTAATTGATTGAAGACCTCCAACCCTTCTCAAGGTTGTTATTATAGGGCATTAGTTTACAATTTGCGGGATGTCTAATAATACCAGGAGGAATATCTCTTTTCCAACCATAGCTTATAGATAGCATATGATCACGAGAAAATCCATTAGGATTATCATTATTATACCAACCAAACTCTTCAATCAATTTTAGGTCAAATTCTTTAGGATAATCTTCAAGATTGAACCTAAATCTACACATTCGACTATAATCTTTATATGTTAGTTTACTAGTTCTCTTTCTTCTTGGTATCTTTTGCCTTGAGAATTTTCTTTTCTTCAAATTCAACTTCCTTATGGAAGTCAACTTACTTTCATCTCAATTAGAACTCAATGAACTCAGTTATAACCCCATTCTCATCCTCAATCTTGTTATCAGATACAGCATAACTGTTAATCCTCTTCCTAGATTTTTCAACATATTCTTCGTTGATTTCAAGTCCTATAAAGTTCCTCCTTGTTCTCTTTGCCTGAATTGCTGTTGTTCCTGATCCAGAGAAAGGATCAAGTATAACATCACCTTCGTTAGACCAGCTCATTATATGTCCATACGCAAGTTCTGAAGGAAACACAGCAGGATGCCAATTCCATTCTGTTATATCTCCACCGGCAGATTGCTCAAGGTTAACTTCCCATACATTGTATCTTATTCCAAACTCACCAAGAGAGTACTTGAAAGAGTCACATACGACAAGCTTATCATCTGTCTCTCTCTTGTTCTTCACCTTTGCCCATCGCTTCTTTGGATCAAATCCTTTGTTCTTTCTGTCCTTGATGAGATTTATTGTCTTGGGCTTTCCCTTTGACATAACGAACATATACTCAAAACATTGGTGGTACCTTAGAGCATCTGGAAACCTTACGCCTGGTTTCTTGTATATCATTGTATCATGAATGTTGAATCCAATTTCCTGAAAGTAAAGTGCTTGTCTAAATGAATTTCCTGTTTCTGTTGAACCACCATCTAATCCGTCAACGGTTTGGTCATTCACAACCCAAACAACAACTCCACCCATTTTAGTTACTCTGAATAACTGTTGAGCAAGCTCTTCAAAAGGAAACGAGTAATTTCCAATCAGTTTTTGTTTTGTATTGAGTTTTTTGTTGTAGTTTCTTATACCATCGTAACTAATAAGGCGGAGAAGTTACTGTCAAATCAATACAATTTTCTGGAAATGTCTTTAATGTCTCGACATTACTTCCAAGGATGATTGTATTGAGTTTATCAGTAAAATCTCCGCCTGTTTTGGCAGACTCCTTTTTACTCATATAAACTCCTTCTTCTTAAATAGATTTGGTAAAATATTTCAAACTTATCTTTTTTCTTTCTAATGATATATTACAATCTTATAACCTAAAAATTCTCCAATTTTCAAAATATCGTCATATCTATAAGAGCTTAACTCATAAATATTACATTCTATTCTCTTTCTTATTTTAACATTTATTTTGTTCTTTGTCAACATTTTCTTCATGTTTAAAGAAGTGAACTAACTGTTTTCCATCCATCAATCTTATTCCTGTACCTTTGTCTACCTTGGTGTATTTTTTACCATCAACCCGAAATTCCTCACCAAGTCCGATCTTATCGAATGTTGTAGTCATTTGGTCCTCCTGTTAGTTCTGGAACACTGACGTTAAGATTGTCTTCAAACCATCTTGCTACTATTCTTCTATGACAAAACTTATCAGGTGCTTCCCAACATAGCAAAAGAGAATACCTACCCAGCTCCTCAAAAACTTCTTCAGGGTCAAGAGTGGCTAGAATATCACAAGCATATCTCTCAGTATACTCGTGTACGTTTTTTGTTCTTTTGTATTCTGAATATATTTGCCAGGTTGGTGCTAGTGGTAGATATTCTCTACCTCTATAGAAGTCTGGTGGTTTTGCCGCTATAGAAACAGCATTTGGAAGATTACTGGATATTGCAAAGTATGACGTTTGCATTCAACCTCTTTTTGTTGTGAATTGGCGGGGGTGAGGGACTTGAACCCCCAAGCCGGTTTCCCGACGGTAGCTTTCCAAGCTACTGGCTTACCAATTAGCCATAACCGCCCATTTGAAAGTATTTATAATCAGTCAATATGCTTCATGCGGCACCTCTCAAATCATCCAAAAGTTCAAACTCTGATGCGACGAACTCATGGTCCTTCAACTCTTGTAATGTAAGCGGATCAAACCCTTCTCTTCTTGGGTTTCCACACATACTACAACTACATCTTTTTGTGGTGTTTCCTAATATTCTGGAGTTTATATACATCCATTCATCTTTGTTTCCATTTGTCCAGTACCAACCTTCTTGTAGTCCTTTTGCTCTTCTGTAACCTTTTGTCTTCTCGATCACTCTACGTTCGTATTTGTTACTTGGATGCATACAAACTCCTCTGAAATTTGGTACCCCAGGCAGGACTCCAACCTGCACATCCTCTATGGGATAGTTGGGCTTAAACCAACCGTGTCTTGCATTCCACCACTGGGGCAAATTTGGTACCGAAGGAGGGATTTGAACCCTCAATCCACGAAGGCAACAGGTTTTGAATCTGTCGTGTATTCCAATTCCACCACTTCGGCATATGGTTTTTAAAACGTTTTATTTTCCAAGTCTTCTTCCTGGACCTCTTCTTGGTGGTACTGAAGAATTTGTACAATTTCCACGACCTCCCCAGTTCTAGCTCCACGCCCTTCTGGTCCCGTTCCATCTCTGTTAGGCATAATACAATCCTTTTGGTTTTGCAAAAAATATATTGGCGGAGGCTAGAGGGATCGAACCTCTAAGGCATTTCTGCTCGCCGGTTTTCAAGACCGATTCCGTCGCCATCCATCGGATTGAGCCTCCAAAATTTTATTACTTTTCCTCAACTGCGTAAATATCGTTGTCAGTCAAAACGATTTGTGTTGGGTTTCCTGCGTCATCAAACTCAACACCCATGCCACTGTTCTTCAAAAACAAAACTGTCTGTCCAACTTCTACGTCCATTGGAATTCTTGTTGCGTTCTGATAATGGCCCTTTCCAACAGACAATACCTTACCCTTGTAATAAGGTGTTGGCTTATTTGGAACGAAAAGACCCGACTTTGTAATCTTTTCTTCATTGTCTTCAATAAGTTCAACGATCAATTTGTTGTACAACGGTGTCAACATAAGCATACTCCTTTACTTAGATTCAACATACTCTCTGACTTTGGTTTTCTCTTTCCAAGAAAGACCCTTCCACGAATTCTTCAATTCTTTGTATTTATTCTCATCACCATCTGAAGCTTTTCTGAGAAGCTTTACTGCTTTCCCTCTCATAGAATCCTCCTTATAAACTGTTCAAGACTTTTCTTGTTATTTCAAAATCATTCTTTATTTTAGAAAGCCTGTCTCTGAAATATTCCAAAACTTCTATCTTAGAGCTTTCTGATTTCTCATATTTACTTATTAAAGAATCATTAGCTATTATTTCACTTTCAATCTGTTCAACATAAAGCTCTAATCTCTCTCTGAGTGATGCTTCGTATACTCTTTTCATATAACTCTTAGTTAAAATTGGTGAGGTAGACAGGATTTGAACCTGCGATATTCTGATTGGCAATCAGACCCAGTTGACCAGGCTGTGGCACTACCTCATTTTTCATCATTAAATGGTGCCCGTTGGTGGAATTGAACCACCGACCTCTTGTACGTCAAACAAGCATTCTTCCACTGAACTAAACGGGCATATTATATTCTATCATTTTTGTTTATCTTTGTCAATAGATTTTTAAATTCTGGTTTATGTGGAAGCATACAACCAGAACAGTCTTTTACAACTTCCATCATCGTTCTCATGTATTTAGGCTTTCCACCGAAATTTTCACAATCTCTGTCATACAAAGGACATTTACAAAACTCACAACTAAACCTCACACAAGGATTGTCATGGCAAGGGTAAAACTCACAGCAATTTGCCATAGAAAATAACTCCTTATTCATTTTCAATTATTTATAAAACAGGATAGATAGTGTGCCGTCCACACGGCATCTTCCCCATAATGGCGGGGAAGATAGGAGTCGAATCTATTTTTGTTTGTTTTGCAGAAGCTATCCTTCATTTACAAATAGAAATTGGTAGGGGTGGTGGGATTTGAACCCACGTTTTCAACGTACCGCTACAGTTATACTGCTTATAAGACAGCACTGGTACACCCCTATATGTGAAGATTGTTCCTGTACCCGGGATTCTGTCATTGAAGACGTACATTTATCTAATGCCACTAACCCGACTATCACTGAGTTGCTCACCCTCTAAGTCTGTTTGTGTCGCTACCTAGGTAGTGAAAATGACTGTTCAGTTCACTCCAGACTTCTTCGAGAGGTCTGTGTCAGGATTTGAACCTGTTACCAACACCCGCCATACTGATTTGTTTTTTAGGTGCAGTCTCCTACCGTGAGCAAAGTAGTCCCGAAGTTCCTCCCCTGGCTACAAGAGCCTCAGGCGTACGTCCAGAACAATCTTCAAAGAACATTGGTAGCGGGGGTTGGATTTGAACCAACGTTTCGCAATCGCGACTTGGTTATGAGCCAAGTGAGTAGCCACTACTCTACCCCGCAGTAAATTTGGTACCCCTACAAGGAATCGAACCTTGACCTTCAGGTTTAGGAAACCTGTGCGCTTTCCATTATACCATAGGGGTATAAAATTGGCTGGGGTGGAAGGGTTCGAACCTCCGACTTCCTGGTTCAGAGCCAGGCGTTCTTCCACTGAACTACACCCCAATAATGGCACGCCTGGCAGGACTCAAACCTGCAACACTTCGCTTAGAAGGCGAATTTTCTATTCAATTGAAATACAGGCGCTTAAAATTTTGGTACTCCTACGGGGAGTCGAACCCCGGTTACATGGCTGAGAACCACGCGTCCTAACCACTAGACGATAGGAGCAAAAAATTACTTTTCGACCTTTGGAACAATTCTTCCTTCAAACTTATCTCCGTCAAGTACTCCATGAAATATAGGAATATCGCTACCTATTTTTCTTGCTTCATCTCTTGCTTGGTTCAATCTCTCAAAAGGTCCTACGTATTTATTATCGTTCACTACAAAAAAACCCTGTTTTGTACTCATGTCAATGCTCCATTTCCGAAACCACATTCATCATCATGTTCTCTTACTAATTCTTCGATCCATTTGTCCCTCAAAGTATTTCTACAATTCCAACAATAAGGTAAAGCTTTATGGAATACAAAATGTACATTGACTTTACCAGGAACGAATTCTCCACATTCAACACATTTTACAAAGTACTTCATTCGATGTTTTCCTTGTCAATCTCTTCATTATACTTACGTATATATCTCATTAGGAAAATAGCCTTGTCATCTCTCTTGAAAGTAGCATTTCCAATTTCCTTCTTGTCATGAATGGGTACAGGAAACCATTATCAGTCTTGTACCACATTTCACCATCTCTGTAATATTCAAAATGTACTTCCTGATCCTTAACAAGGTCTATCATTTTTATAATGGACTTCTTCGATATTAATTATAATGGCGGGACCGACGAGATTTGAACTCGCATTTTCCACATTGACAGTGTGGTGCTCTACCAGTTGAGCTACAGCCCCGAAAAATTGTGGACGATGTGTGACGACTTGGCATCACTGACACAAACACGCCTTTGTGTCCCATCTCAATATCAGTGTTATGTGCGTGACAACTGATATTACATCGACCAATAAATGGTACCTCTGAAAGGACTCGAACCCTTAACTCTTCGTTCGTAGCGAAGTATGATTTCCTGTTTCACTACAGAGGCAAAAATTGGTACCCAGTAGAGGATTCGAACCTCTGATCCCTTGCTTGTAAGGCAAGTGCCTTCTACCGCTCGGCCAACCGGGCATATATTTGGTACCGGGAGAGAGATTCGAACTCTCAAAAAACACTGGTTCTAAGCCAGCTGCATATGCCATTCTGCTACCCCGGCATTTTATCAAATGGTGATGTCGGGGAGACTCGAACTCCCATTACACTAAGCCGCGATACCACTGTTTAAAAGCCGACATTTACAGACTCCTGTTAAAATTCTTATTGTGTGCAACATTTATAATATAACATATTCCATGTTAATTGTCAATGGCACCCGTGGTAGGATTCGAACCTACATTTTCAGTTCCAATTACCTTTACTGAGGTAGAAGCTCAGCAGGACTACACGGGCATTTTTAGTATTTATGGAGCTGCTATTCGGATTTGAACCGAAATCTTTTCCTTTACGAGAGGAAAGCTTTACATTAAGCTATAGCAGCGTATTTTCTATCTCTAAGTTTTCTTTGAATTCTTCCATTTCCACGATTCGCACCTTTAGAAGTTTTTGTTAAACTGTGGCAGTTTGGGCAAAGTAAAGTTAAATTTTCTTCTTTACTGTTACTGGCATTTCCATCAATATGTTCAATTTCTAATGGAATATTTCTAGTAAATTCATTGACTTCGTTCCAACCACATCTTGAACATTTTGAATCAAACTTTTTGAAAATATATCTTTTTACATAATTGGAAAGATTTTCTTCTCCAACTTTATTTCCAGAAACTTTTTTTGTTTTTCCAATCATTGACAGAATCGAACTGTCGTTACTACTATACCAAAGTAGCTTTCTACCATTGAAATAAGCGGGCATTTGTCAAGAATTTTTATAAGCTAGTGGACGGATTCGAACCGCCGCGTGGCTTTCGCCATCCTCCTTACAAGAGAGGCGCAATCGACCAGACTATGCGACACTAGCATATTAAATTTGGCGGAGAGCTAGAGAATCGAACTCTAACCGGCATATTTTATCCGGGACACTTTAGCAGAGTGCTCCAACGAACCAATATTTGGCTGCTCTCCAAAATTAAATCAGAATGGACTTTTGCTTTACTTGTGCTCTACCAGTTGAGCTACCCTCCCATAATGGCGGAAGGGGCAGGACTTGAACCTACAACATCAAGTTGGACTTAGCGTTAATTGCTGTAGCCATTCTTCCTTTATTTTCAAAGAATTTGGTCGTAGCCCAGGGAATCGAACCCTGTTGAGACTGGATATGAGTCAGTCTAAGATGCCAACCTACCGACTACGAAAAATCGTTCTATAGGATATATTTGGTGGAGACGGTGGGAGTCCAACCCACCAAAAAAACCTTGCAAGGGTTTCTCGCCTGCCCGACTGTTCGTCCCCATTATCTCACAGGATGATTTTTTCTCTTTTACCATAAAGATTTTTGAGATTGCTGAACTCATCCTTCTGAGTTATTTACAAAAATGGTCGGGATGGAGGGATTCGAACCCCCGATTCCTCGGCCCCAAACCGAGTGACCTACCAAACTAGCCTACATCCCGATGAAAATTGGTATCGACGACCGGATTTGAACCGGTGATTTTCACATTGAAAGTGTGATGGATTAGACCACTATCCTACGCCGACATTGATATCTATAATATAATAGATTCAAGAGTCTTTGTCAAGTCCTTTCTTCATTTTTTCTTCTTCAAGCATCTTCATTGTGAATCTCGATTCAGCTATAACTTCATAGTAACTGTCATCCACGAATCTTTCAAGAAGACTAATGATCCTCATTACTCTTTCTATTTTTCTGTCTTCCATTTGTCGAGTTCCTTATATAACAATATCAGCAAAAGGTTTTAGCTTCTCGACTTCCTTACATTCCATTTCAACAACTTTTGCCCTGAAGTCGCTTGTCTCGTTTTCTTTCTTCCTTTTGTTTCTGAAGTCAAATGTCGATTTTGGGTCTGTGTTTCCAATATGTATTCTAACATCAGAACAAATCTTATTATGACATCCATACAAACCTTCAAAAATCAAAATGTCACAATTAGACTTATCTATGCTTGCCTGTATAATAGCAGTAGAGAACTTTGACATTATGAAGAACTGTATGTTATTATATAGTGGATTTTTGAATGTTTCAAAAGTCCAACAAAGTCTCTTCCAATCCCATTCATTAGGACCAACAGTATCCAAGTTTTCTTTTCTCACATCATTTCTTATATGCCACGGTGTTTTGTAATAATCATCACCAGAAATAATGTGACATTGCTTTCCAGAATTAATGAAGTATTCTGCTAGCTTGAATGCTGTTTCTGACTTCCTAGTTCCAGAAATTCCACCAACTGAAATTATAGCTTTTTTCAGCAAAATTTTCTTGTCAAGTCTGTCAATTATTCTTTTGGCATTCTTCTCACTAACACTGTCCCAAACTAAATAATCTCCAAACATAAGCTTTCCCTTTTTTCTTGAAAGAGTGTTAAAAATCATCGCACTCTTATTTAGGGATTTGAAATGGTGCCGCCTTTGGGAATCGAACCCAACTCTTCACGGGCTTCAACCGAACGCTTCTCCAGTATAGCTTAGACGGCATAAAATTATGGTGGATGGACTCTGAATTGAACCGAGGACACCCTGGATTTTTAGTCCAGTGCTCTACCAGCTGAGCTACCCAGCCATAAAATATTGGTACTCCCACGGGGAGTCGAACCCCGGTTACAGGACTGAAAACCCTGTGTCCTAGCCACTAGACGATAGGAGCATAAATTGGTACTGCGGGTGGGATTTGAACCCACGTCGGCTTTCACCACACCTTATCAGAGTGTTGCCTGACACCGGACTCGGCTACCGCAGTATAAAAATTCAGGATGGTTAGTTTGATGGATTTGAACCATCTAAGATGTCGATTAGAAGTCGATGTTGTTATGCTGAAACCATCCTTCTCTTATTTACAAAATTTGGAGTCCCGGTAGGGAATTTCACCCATTATACTTTTAATACTTGGCCGTTCCTCTCCAAGCATCTACGCCTTTTACGCTCGCGACAAAATTTGGAGCACCCGGTGGGATTCGAACCCACGCCCTCAATGGGGTCATACAGTTTTGCAGACTGCGGCCTTAATCCACTTGGCTACGGATGCTTAAAAATTGGGGTGACATTTCGGACCCGACCCGAACCCTACAGCTTCACAGGCTGCAATGCTTCCAACTACACCAATGTCACCATAAATAACGGGGACGTGCTTCCGTTACACTTCATTTCCTAGTAGGTATCAAGACTTACATTTGAATTACTTTACAATTGACAACATTTCGAAGACTAGCCAATTGTGATTAGATTGCGCACTCCAATCAAATTCAAAAATAACGCTTAATACGTTTCAAAAAGCTTGGAATCGAACCAAGTCCTTCTCCATGAATTTCATACCATATAAAAAGGTATGGTAGAATTTGTACCTACTTTAATTTGGAGCACCCGGTGGGATTCGAACCCACGATGATTTCCTGCTTGGAAGGCAGGCGCAATCGACCACTATGCGACGGGTGCGTATTTACAAAAATTGGCTGATGAGGAGGGATTCGAACCCCCGACGGGCTTTCGCCATCTGATTAACAGTCAGACCCCTGCTGCCAACTCGGGTACTCATCAGTAAATTATATTAATCCTATTTTTATCAATCTTTTCTTAACGGATAGGTATATTTTTACATGAAATATCTAACTGTTAATTAATTTTGGCAGTCTCGACGGGATTTGAACCCGCGACCTTCTCGTTGACAGCGAGAAATCCTAGACCTGACTAGACCACGAGACTGTGAAATTGGTCTGGACGGTAGAATTCGAACCTACGTGATCCCGGTTCCAGGCCGCGTGACTCAAGCCATACTAGCATACACCCGGATGGATTCGAACCATCGATGCGCTTTCGCGTCCACATTAAAAGTGTGGTACTCTCGACCTCTGAGTGACGGGTGCGTAAAAAATTTAGTAATAATTATCTCAAACCATAATATTCATGTTACATTGAACTATCTTTGTACCTTTTTCTTGTTTACCAACAAAGGATTTGGCACAAAACTTACTACAAAAATCTCCATTACTCCACTTACTATATTTTTTCAGTGAACTTTTTTCAAACTTTTTTACAGGTTGGAACTTGGCAGACCCGGAGGGATTCGAACCCACATCTGCTGGTTTTGGAGACCAGTGTGTTACCGTTACACCACGGACCTGTAAAGAAATCTTGGTTACCGGGGCAGGATTCGAACCCACATCCTTTGAGTCAAAGTCAAACATCCTAGCCATTGGACGACCCGGCAATAAATTTACTTATGGTGGGCATGGACGGAGTTGAACCGCCACAGTCGAAAGACGGGTGGGTTACAGCCACTTGAGCTCGCCAATGCTCAGCCTACCCATCAAAAGTAAATTTATTGGTTCTGCGGGAAGGATTCAAACCTTCATAGCCATAAAGTCGACGGATTTACAGTCCGCTGATTTCGTCCACTTACCATCCGCAGAATAAAATTTGGTACCCCCGTCTGGACTCGAACCAGAACCTTACAGATTAAGAGTCTGCCATGCTAATCCAATTACAACACGGAGGCAAAAGTGAGTGTGTTACTAAAATCTCTTTAGCGTTTTTCGCAAAATGATTCTTTCACACACTCTTATATGTAAAATTTACATCTTCAATGTAAATTCACATTCAGTACAAGTTGCTTTCGCAACAATGTGCTTACGTCAGTTTCCAGAAATGTCAAAAAGCCAAAAAAAGAGAGTCAGATTTTTACCTGACTCTCTTTGATATTCCAAGTATCTTATGAGTCAGGTTAGGCAGTGCCTCCTTCTGGTCTATCTGTAATATTAGCACTGAGCCAATTATAGACCACGGATATGGCACTAAAATAATGCTGCTTGCCTTGTTTTTGAATTGTCTGTTTACAAATGCGTTCCATAAGATTACCTTTTCTTTCCTTTTCCTTTTGGTTGCAACGGGTTGGAATCGAACCAACTTTTCTCTGCTTATGAGACAGAGCGAGATGCCAACCTCTTCCCCCTGCTGTAATTTGTCTCCAAAAACTATTTATAGTTTTAATATACCATTTTCTCCAAAAAATGTCAAATTTTTTGAGTGAGACTCATCCAGGTACTTCTACCGCTGGCACGGATTTTATTATTGTCTCACTCTCTTCTACTAACCACATATTAAAGATAACATATTTTCACAAGATTGTCAATAGTTTTTTTCATCTTTTTTTCTTGTGTTTCTTTCTCTTCTCAATCGCACAATAACAATATACAAAATTTTCGTAAGAATGTCAACAACTTTCTCAAAAAAAATTGTTTAAGCGATTAAACTACCTATAATATTGTACGCGCTTGTACATTATATATCATTCTTAGAAGCATCTCTGAATAACTTGTCCATGAATGGCTCAAGTCCTGCTTCTCCACCATCAGAAGAAATAACTTCGTCTATCATTGACTTATAAGCCAAGAAATCAGTTGTTCTGTAACCTGTTGCTCTCTCGTATCTCTTCTGTAATTCTCCAAGCTTTTCAGAGGCTTCCTTAAGAAGTTCAATAACATCTTCCGTATCGACAACTATTAACTGAAGCTCTTCATTCTCTTTAAGATATTGTTTGAAACTCATTATTACTCCTCTCCACCCATGTCAAATTCTTCATCGTCAGACATTGATGGCTCTTTTGTTGGTTCTACCTCGTCATTTCCACCAATCTTTTCTGTAGAAATTTCAACCATGATTTCCACTGGAACCGCATCACCTTCACTTTCATCGTATTTTGATGTTGCTACAAATCTTGGAGAATTTTTCAAAACACCCTTTTCATGGGTCTCTACTCCAATCTCCATATTATTGATGACCTGCATTTTCTCATCTTCAGACAGGTCGAATTCTGTTACAATATACTCCTTAATAACATCTATAATGTTTTTGAGAAGGTTGCTTGAGACTTTCTTAGACTCATTTTCCTCAAGCTTGTTTCTGACAAAATCTGTAAAGGCTCCCATTTTCCTCTCCTTAATTTAAAAACAATTTTAGTTGTTTTTTATTAGTTTTATATCCAAACTTTTTGTGAATTTCTTTATGACAATCTTTACATAAAGTTATACCATTATTTATTTATATATATTATAACGATTTTCAAAATTTTCTTTAAAATTGTCAATATGATGAACGTGAAGATGTTCTTTAGAACAACATTTTTGACAAGTATGATTGTCTCTTTCAAGAACTTCTTTTTTCCAAAAATAGTTATCTGAAATTAATCCTCTATTACGACTTAAAAATCTTTCTTCGTTGGTAATTTTATTATTATATTTTGGATGATTTGAACCAACTTTTAAATTTTATTCTTCCAAATCTATCCTTATAAAGAGGAATATCATATCCTTTACTTTTCCAATAATCATAAGTTCTTCCATTTATTGTTACATTCAAATAAGTATGTATCTATTATCATAATTTTCTTCTTTTAAAATATCATTGCATACTACTTCAGCTGAATTTTTTAAATCATTTAAATTACCATTATTGGAAATTATATAGTTCCATTCATTCCAGTTGTCAAGAGATGTCTCCGAATCGTGATTAGCAATCTGCTCTTGAGTATTTATATTTCTTGTGATCCTTATGACGTATGTTTCGTATTCATCACAAAACATCTCAGTAATTTCATTTGGAAATCTACAGTCAGTGATTACAATAAAGTCATCATCAGAATCTATTGCTCTGTTCTTAACTTGATTGACCCACCAATCGTTGTCTACTCTTTTTCTGAAAATCTCTGTTCCGTATAACTGAAGAATGTTTCTGGTAATGTCTGTCTTGTTCTCATACCAGTTCTCATCATTGATCTTTAGCTTATTGATGGTATCGTCTATATCTCCAACCTGTGAAGGATACTTCATGTATTCCCTTCCATCAATGAAAGTATATATTTTTCTTTTTATCTCATCTGAAATATTGTCAAGAACATCTACAAGCTTTCTGAAATCTTCCTTACAACAGTCTTTGAGTGAACGAGCAAAAAGATCAGTTGATACTTTGAATCCTCTTTGTTTTAGAATATCAACAACATATTCAGAAAACTGATTTTTACCGCAATGTATTTTTCCCGAGATCAGTAGAACCTTCTTCATCATAAACTCCTTCGTTTTCAAGTCATATATTTGGTAAGCCAATCACTAAAATCTTAAACTTTTTCATTCAAGAGCCTTGCCGATATATCAACGTAGTCCCTTCCCAGACTTCCTTCAGTAATTGTTCCGTTTGTAATTCTGACTTTTCCACAACTACATGAACCATCATGTTCCACAACACTCTGACAATGTAGGCATTTTACTTTTTTGTTAATTTGCATAATTTACTCCTCTTCATCTTCTTCAGAATATTCGTTATCATCATTATTTTTAGAAAGTTCATCATTTATGATGCCCAATCTTGTTCTCAAGTTACCATCATAATCATAATCTTCGTCGTCGTGTCCAGAATAGTCTATTATAACTCTTCCACAATTCTGACATTTGAACTGTTCATCAGGGACATCTGTCACATCTTTGAAAAAATATACTCCAAACCCACAAGTACATTCAACCTCCAAAAAATTTCCACAAAAAATTTCTTCAACATTATCTGGATGGGACTCATGTAAACAAATAATTTTATTTTTTATAATTTCCTTATAATATTCTCTTATCTCTTCTTCTGAACATTTAGATTCTCTTTTTCCATTTTCCATTATATCATTAAATCTTGAGCTATCCAAACATAAATCAATTCCTTTAAGATTGATTTCGATACCATTGTCTTTAAGAGTTTCAACAATTAAGTTTTCAATCATCTTTATACCACTTATATACCCAACCAACCAATCTTTGTTCTTTGCTACGATAGGTACGAATTGTGGTTTCTTGTTAATCTTCGGTGGTTTGTATCGCATAAATACCTCCTTATTTGTAAGTATTTATACATCAGCAATTTTATTTTTGCCGTAACTAAAGATTTCAAGTATCTCCTTAATTTGCTTTTCATCAAGAAGTTGAATGTATCTTTCAGCATCCTTCAACCCTACTTCAAAATATCTGGCAATAACCATTTTTTCTTTCTGATCCAAATCCTTCTTCTTTTTTATATACTTAAAGTAATGCTTTCTCTTTGGTAGAATAGAAAAGTAGTACCTGTAGTGAGTACTATTAGGAACATCATACTTGTTTATTTCGTTGACTACAGGTACATATATCTCACTCATAGATACAAACCTGTTAATCATATAACCAGGATATCCCTTATTAACCTCTTCATCACTGAAATCTAAATCCTTATTATCAACAGTCAAGCCATCGAGATAATCAAATAATTCCATTAGAGTATCCTTTCAATTGCTTCCTCAATATCTATGCCATTTATCATTTCTGTAGTTGCTTCCTGAGTTGCGTCGTAAATATCATTGAAAAGCTTTTCCTCACTTTTCTCAGGAATTCCAGGAATGTCAACCTTCTTGTTTGCTTTGGTGACTATCAATTTCTGATACTTTTCACTGTTTACATTACTTAAAAGAATCTTCTTGATCTTGGGCCAAGCCATTCTTATTATAATTTTTTTAAGCCAATTCATAATTACTCTCCACATCCCAGCCACATAATTTTATATTCTGGGTATTTCTTTTTGAAATCGCTTGAAATTTTCTTTATGTACTCTTCCGCTTTACTTTTGGGTAGTCTACCAGTATATACATACAGCTTCTTTTATCAAATTCTTTAACCACTTCATGAGCCATTACCTCCTCTTTTCATTTTAACTTTAGGCCATATTGATAGAAATTTTTCCTTTTCTGATCTTGATAATCCTGACAAATCTATATTCCAGATTTCGGATTCTTTCCACGAAACTATATAATAGTCGTCGTACTTCTTAATTTTGTGAATGTTCTTCCCCTCAAGAAAATCACCAAGCAAATCTGACAGTTTGACAACTTTTGATTTAATCATAACAAATTATTTCTCCAAAGTCAAGGTTTTACTATTAGAAATCTTTCTTGTTCTTCTCTCAAAACTCTACAATCAACATGGACCCAACTTTGGCTTGGAAAATCTTCGACTGTTGTTATGTATTTGAAAGCATCTTCATATGGACTATCCAGAATAGTTTTTCTTATCTCAGCAGAATCAATTCCATTCATGTAAAAGTCTATTGCTCTTCCATATGTATGTTGAGAGAATCTTGAATACTCCGGAGAGTTTTCGTATCTTATCCCCGACCACATTCTACTACCACCAACATGCCAATTGTTTATTATCATTGGTTTATCGAAATACTCTCTTATCATATCGGCAGTCCATAACATTCTCCAATCAATGACAGAGATTGATTTATCGCCTCTAATGCTATATGTCTCAGGGTCTACGAACTCCTGAACTACAAAATGCTTTAGTTTATATTCTACCATAGGAGCCTCTAATACTGTTATTTTTCTAAAATCAAACAAATGTTTCAACAATTTCCATCTCATATTATATATCCTTTGAAGATTCAAATGGATTGACCTTTACGAGTTTATTGTATCCTTCTCCATCTGTTGGTGGTTCAAAGTTCTTCTTCATACCATTGATGACTTGAGCCCACTTGGATACATCATATCCACGGGATTCTCTCATTCTATATTCAATATTTCTTTTGTCTTCTGTAAACCACATATATACAATCTCAGTCTCACCAAAGTCTTTTGTAATCAATCCATAACTTCTCTCAAAATCTCTGATGGATTCTACTATTTCTATTCTCCTGGCAGACTTTATATGAGTCTCATCGACAATAACATCAAGACCGTGCTCTAGTGCCATTTCGATTGCCTTGTTAGTTGATTGTTTGATAAAAGGTTCAAATCTAAAATCGAATGTATACTCTCCACCCTTTATCATCGATCTGTATGCGTCACGATTGACAATAACAACTTCTTTGTTCTCACTGGCAAACTTTCTTGACCATGTTGATTTACCAGAACCCGGCAACCCAATTGTTAAGTAAACTTTCATATTAAATCCTTATCCATGAGTTCCATCTACTAAAGATATTCCATGTTTAATTCCACTTAGAAAATTTCTAGCTTCCTCTATATCAATCTTAGAGACTTCTATACCAATCTCATTTCCAATATCAGAAGCATCGTACCAATCTTCACATTTTTCCAATATCTTTATGATGTCTTGCTTGTTCATATATCACAATACTTATTATTGTAAATTTTTAATTGTTTCATTTTGAACTTCAACCCATTCCCACCTGTTTGGTTTTTCCATCATCATAATCATTTTGTCCAACTTTATTTTTTCAAAAATTTCTATCATAATAATTCCAATGACATATCCAATCAAAATCATAACCATAGTTACCTCCATTATATATCAATCTCAACAATCTCGCTTTCAACTTCTTTTATGTCAAATTGGTCACGAGTAATCGGTAATTTAAGTCCCTTGTCTTTCCATTTCTCAAAAAGCTTTTCTTTAGATTGTTTCCACTTATCATCGAAAACACCCATTCCTGATGATTGGTGGTAGATAAGTACATCAGCAACGGCGATTTTGTATCCCATTTCCTGTACCCTTAGACAGAAATCTATATCGTAAAAATCGTTATACTCATATGTCTTATCGTCAAAAGAAATTCCCTCTTTTAGAAATCTGCCTTGAGTTATCATTATACAACCATCAACACAAACAACATCATCAAAGTAACCTATGACACCTTTCTGAAGATGGAATCCTTCACCAATTTTACCTTCGTTCTTACCCTGAATAAGATGTCCTCTCATTTTGTCAGGTGTTGTCATCCACCACCCACCTCTTTCTGTCAATTCAGTAGTTCCTGCTATTCCGACAATGGCTACATCGTTCTTTTCAGCAAAAAGAAGTTCAACCTTCTCTCTAAATAAGTTGTCAAGAATACCAACATCTTCATGCATGAAAACAATGATATCATCATCCTTAAGACCTGACTGCATTGCTGCTTCTATACCGGCATTATATTTCTTGAAAATGTTTTCATGTTTACCTTCTTCTTGATCGAAGACTGATAGAACTTGTGCTCCTATCTTCTTCAATGATGGTTCAGCAAACATCTTGAATTTTTGCTCGTCATGTCTAGGTATTATACATTTAAAGTTTGACATTACCATTCTCCTTCATTGTCTCAAAAAGACTCTTTACGGATAATATAACTATTTCATTATAGCATTTGTGACAAAGCTCTGCTGAGTCTTCTCTACCGGATATTGGTTGTGATTTGCTGAAGTCATGTTCCTCGATTCCGTCGATTCCTTCCCAACCAGGGTTTTTACCGTTGGCAATATCTGTCAGATGACAAAGCCACACAAAGACATTACCTCTTTTCTTCAGTTCTTTGCCACAACAATCACAAAAGTATCTAACCATTATAAGACCTCCAACATTTTTTGAATATCATCTTTACATATAATTGAAAGTTTTGTATGGTTGTTTTGATAAATTTTAATTTCAAAATAATCATACTTATTGTTGTGAATTTTTTAAACCTTTTTATCAAATTATTTAAATCTAACCTTTTATCATCATATTTACATTTAGGACATCCACATAATCTTGATTTAGCAACATGGTCAGATGGTTTTATCAACCATCTATGACCACATTGATTACAAGTTATTGGGACTTTACTTCTTGAATCAATCCAATTTTCTTTGACTTCATCATAATTATATCTCCAATTCCAAATTAAATTTGCTTTTTCTAACCAGTCCTCAAATATTACTTTCTTTCTCATATAAATTCCTTATAAAGATATTTATTTCTTTATAAGGAGATTTATATATTAGACTATAAAATACCCATTAATTCTAATAAACACGCTGTAAAATTGATTTCTTTGTCAAGGACGTGAACTGAGCGAAACGCATATTCAGCGATTATTAAAATTGATTGAGCCTGCTTATCTTTATCTAACATTGGAACAAGATTGTCAAACAGATTTCTATAAAGCTCATCATAGTTGTAGTTTCTCTCTATGATATATTTTCTTGCGGCTGTTAGCTTTCTGTTGACAATCATATTATAAAATTCAGTATCAACATTTTCTACGTTGAATATACCATTGTCAATCATTCCACTTGCTTTAGAGTAATGCTGAAGTAAGCTTACCATTCTACGAATATCTGGATAGAATGTCTCCACAACCTTCTTAATAACTTCTGGAGTATACTCAACATTCTCAAACTTCAAAATACCACAAAGTCTCTTAAAAATTATTGGCTTCAGTTCCTTCTGAATTTCAACATCCATCATGTTGAAATCTACTAACTGACACCTTGACTTTAGTGGTTCAATTATTTTTGTGAAGTAATTACATGTCAAGATAAATCTACATGAGTCCTGAAACTCCTCCATGAATCCACGCATAGCAGCCTGTAGTTCTGGTGTGGCTCCATCAAACTCATCAAGAATACAAATTTTCTTTCCACCCTCGTTCTCACCGAACATAGAATAAGAAGTTGCGAATTTAGATATTCTATTTCTCAGTGTGTCAATACCTCTGTCAAGAGATATATTGATGTATATATAATCCGACTTTATGTCATTGACAAGGGCTTTTGCTATAGTGGACTTACCAGTTCCCGGACTAGATGAATAGAGAAGAAGATTTGGAATCTCCTTCTCCTTTACCAATTGTTGGAAGAAAGCTTTGACCTTTGGAGCAAGTAGAACTTGCTTAACTGACATTGGGCGATATTTCTCAATCCACAAACTATAAGACAACTGTTTTGACTTATTTACCTCAATCATTTATTCCTCTTTACTTTCAATTTTTCAAGTTTCTCTTTATTTCCCTTCACGATCTTTTTAGTTTCTGTCAATGTAAGATTCAAAGAAGTTGATGTATCTTTTAGAGATTCTCTCTTGATGTATTCTCTAAGAACTTTGTTAATATGTCTTGCTGAAGGCTCTTTCAACTCAACAGTATTACCATTAGTCCCCCTTTTCTTCCTTCTTTTTTCGATCTTCCTTTGAATTTCGAAATTCTTCTTCAACATTCTAGCCATTGCTCTTTTTTGACTTCTGGTAATCTTTCTATTTATTTTTCCAGAATCATAAGCACTCTCAGACTCTTTTTCTTTCTTGGTTTTCCCACGAAAAAGGCATCTGCACGGGACGGGTGACTTGGTAACAGATTCTAAACCCTCGTATCCTCTTCCGTAACAATATCTACAACTTTCCTTAGGGTCTTTCAACTCTGTTCCATTTTCCTTGGCAATCGATTTGATTATTTCAAAAGGAGTCATATCCTCCCTTTTAATAACCTTACCCTCACCGGTTTCAACAAAAGCATCAGCATCATCTGGAGTATCATATTTAGCGTCTGTAAATAGACCACCAGATTCATACTCATCATCGAAGTTTTCAGGAACAAACAACTGGTTTTCTTCCTGATCCAAAACTTCATCAACTTTAGATTTTTTTTCGGAATTCTTTTCAGGCTCTAAATTCTCTTCTCTTTTCTTTGTCATAAATGAACTCCTTACTGCCTTACACGACCAGTATAAATGTCAAGACTAATATCCTCATCAACCAATGAAATTCTTACAAAACCCTGAGATTTTATTTCAACAACATAATCTCTTTTAGCTGGAAGATTTTTAAAAGTATCCGAAAACATTATGAAGTCAATCTCATCATCGAAATTTGTCAGGTTCTCAACCTCAAATGACTTCTCAAATGTATTGTCATGTAGATTGTGGAAGACCTTGAAAATGATTTTACTTCCATCACCGATAACCTGCGTCTTCTTTGAATTGATAAGACCAATCATCTTCAACAACTCATCAAGCTCTTCTGAAGAAATCTTGATACGAATATCTGGGTCCTTAAAATTAATTGACTTTGGACCCGCTGCTATTGACTCTGGGTTTGACAACAGATAACTAGATTTAGAACTTCCTTCCTTCATAATAACATTCTTCTGCTCAATATCAATTTCAGGTTCTCCTAGAGCCTTGAAGTAGTTATAGAACTCCGGATAATTGTAAAAAGCAACCTGGTCATATTGGAAGTCAAAGTAATCCTTTGGGGCTACCAACTGATATGCGATAGTTGACTCTGAATCTGCTCTTCTTACCAAGACATTTCCATCATCATCCTTCTCAAAAATAACCTGAGTATTGATTGATGTGAGGTCTTTCAACAAATCAAACAATTCACTTTTGTACTGAACTTTAGACATAAACAACTCCTTGTTGAAATGTTCGTCTTTATTTTAATAATAACATGTTTCTTTGATTATGTCAACAACAAAATTATCTGTCGTCGCCAGAACCTGTCAATTTGTCTCTTCTCTTCCTGTCAAACAATTTATCTATATTTGCTTCTGCTACTTCGTCAAGGGACAGATTTAGTTCAGAACACATAGCAGAAACATACCAAAGAACATCTCCGAGTTCTTTCTTCAAATCCTGAACATTGGAATCCTTAATTTCTCCACCTTGATCCCTAAGAATCTTCTTGATTTTTCCTTGTATCTCACCAACTTCTCCTAGACCGTTTGCGCAGTAAGAAAGACCAAGATACTTCATAACAGTACTAGGAATTTCTTCGTAACCACATTGCTTGAACTTGTCAAGATAGATTGCTGTTTGTGAAGCAAGTCTTTGGTATTCATCAAAATTCATTGTTTACCTCCGCAGTTTGTTATTGAGATGTACAAATATTCTATTTTGTAATTCATCAGAAAGTTTATCAATAATTGATTCTATGTCACCATTTTCTGTAATCTTCTCTGCTATATTAAATACTGACATCACAGGACGAGCATATTCTTTACCATCTTCAGTTTTGAAAAACTTAAAATCATCAAATACAAGTGGGATATTTTCTTGGCACCATTTTAATAAGTTGAGCATGACACCACGAATTTCCCAATGAGCAAACTTATCACATCGCATAGTAAATATATGTCTAAGTTCTCTCAAATTAGATTTGAAAACTATTTCTGTTTTAATATTACTAGGAAGAAACAATCTTCTATCATCATTTTTATATATTCCTTTTAAAGATTCATAACAAGAAATTTCATTCTGAGTATTATACACATAATTATATTGTCTTTCTATATCGTCAAATGGAGGACTAACAACATTATACTTATCACAAAAATTATTGAACTTAGAATTAATCTTATCATCTATATTAGATAATGAAGATGCCATAGATAATTTTCTTTCCATTATTAGTTCGAAAGAAAATTCACTATACATCCAATCAACTATTTTTTTAATATCTTTTTTTCCTTGATAAACCAATTGAAAACTTTTAGTTTTAGAATAAATATTTTTTATATCAACATTACAATTTTTATGTAATACAATAGATAACCATTCTAAAAATTCTTTACAACCAGAGGTAAAAGTTAATTGTCTTTTCCAATTATTTTTATACCAACCTATAAAACCACCCCCTTCAAAAAATCCTCTTATAAAACTTGACAAATATTCTTTTGGCAAATTTTTTTCTATAAGATTATATCTGAGATTTAGTGATTTATTTTCTTCACATCCATAAACATTTTTGAATAAATTATACAAAGATTTAGAACTTATATTAAGTTTAATTAATCCTTCTTTTTCATATGGATATATATTACCACCAATAATAAAATGTAATTGTTGTAAATATTCTATATCTTTTATTTTAAATGAGATAACATAATTAGAACCATTATTATATAAATTTCCATTTGCAAATAAAAATCCTAATATCTGAGCATAAACATGATTAATATTTTCTGGTTCAAAATTATTAACAATATCAGAAGAAAAACAAAAATCTCCACGTTCTCTAATTTGGATATTATTATTTTTAAGTATATTAATTATAGTTTGTGAGTTACATCCATATAATTTTGATATTTGATTAGCCGATTTGCCAGTTTGATAAATATCTATTATATCTTTTTCATCCTCAATAGAAAACTTACAAAAAATATTTCTTTTATTTTGAATACTATCATATGAACAATATCTCGTACTTTCTTGGGCATATGACAACAATCTATGTCTAACTAATTCATGAGTTAAATATCTGCTTATATTACTTAATTTAACTGTTAAATGAGCGAACTCAAACATAGCAAAATGGCCTCTATTCATCAAATTCTTAACTAACTTTTTATCAGTCTCAGGAGTAGCTTTATCCTGAGACTGATAACATGTTCTTGCTGCTGTTGCTATGTCTTTAATCACATCTTCAGGCTTAGTCAGCACTTCAAATTTACCAGCATTTTTCAATATTTTCATTATTCATCAACCCTCAAGTGTTTTTACATTCCTACAAATTTCTGAGGCTCAAAATGGCTTTTACAATAAAGACAATTCATATTACTCTCCTGATTTTTCTTTAGTAAGTTCTTGAATAAACTCTTCATCATCTTCTATATTTTCAATTTGTCTCTAAGAATATTATTACAAAGCTGATTGAAAGTAATGTTTCTTCGGTGGGCTTCTTCGTAGAGTGGAAGAAGTTCTTCTATTGAAAATTCTATCTCAACTTCTTCCATGTTTGAGTTTTCTTCTTCTTCAAGAACCCATTTACTTATATCTTCAGAAAGCTTAGGGTTCTCATCCTTGATGAATCTGGAATATGCCATCAGAGCCTCTCTTGAGGCTCTGGCATATACATCACTTCCTTTTGGCTTCAACACAAAGTATTTCATCTCTAAACCAGACATATTATAAACTCCTTTCAAAAATGAACAAATATCATTCAATATCAAAATTATATCATATTATTGAAATGTTGTCAACTATTTTCAACCACAACCTGCGTATCCACATTGTTTACAAACAAAACACCCGGATTCCATTACAAGAGTAGACTTACATTCTGGACAGTTCATTCCAACTATCTCTTTACCGTCATCAATGGTTGATCCGATAAACTTTCTTACTGCTGTTAGTAAACTTGAAATATTGTCACCTTCTATATTAGTCAACGCAACTAAAATATCTTCTCTTGGAACGTTGTGTCTCATACAAAGTGAAATCATTCTCGCAAGTCTATTATGTGGATAATCACCCAAACACTTTTCCCAAGTATCGTCAATTATCCTATGGTCAATTCCAACAGCAATTGCTAGTTTTGTAAGAGACTTACAAGCACGATTACAAGCTACTGTTTCTTTCTTGGCGTTTGTATGAATCCACATAGCTACTGGATATCTAAGTTCCTTGTCATCTGGAAGGTAACTAAAATGTATATAAAATTTCGCACCCTCTCTTTTGATTGTTGTTGTGGGTCCATTCAAGAAAACATCTGGAAGCTTGATATCCTTTTTCATGATTTCCTTCTTCTCTTCTGCCTTCTCAAGAGAACTCAACACAGATTCCATAGAACCTTCTCTATATGTTGTAAATCCTATCAATCCCTTCTTCCATGCTTCAAGATAAAGATTCTTGAATTTTGTGAATGAATAGTTCTTTGGAATGTTACATGTCTTGGAAACAGACTGGTTACAGTAATACTGTACGACTTCTTGAATGTTGATATGGTCTTCAATTTCAAGATTCTTGGTTGTCACAATATACTCTTTATCAATGTCTGAGAAGTTTTCCAACAACCACTGATAACCGTAGTCTCTCATTATGTGAATTTCACAAAGACCTCTATTGTGTGGCTCATAGTAATACTTCTGCCCATTGAACTCACCTTTCCAGTAAACAAAATCCTTCTCTTTTTCTTCCTTCAGAATCTTCTTTACATTGTTGGAATTCAAACCTTCTGGCCAATCACAAATCACCTTCCTTTCAATTTCCAAATCATATACAGGCTCAATACCATTTGATACATTATCACAAATGACTGATGTGTTTCCAAGTGGAGGATTTGTTGTAGTTTTAGCATTTCTAACACCATGATCCATTATCATTTTCTTAGTCTCTTCACTAAGTCTATCTGACTTGAAGTAATCAGTATTTGTAAACTTTTCCTTGTCATACAACGGAAACGTTCCCTTTTCTGCCGCAAGTTTTGCTGATGCTTGCCAAGTTATATTTTCTTTGAGTCTGACTAATTCTTCTACGAACTTTACAGATTCATCACTTCCATATCTGATTTTGAGCATCATTAGAGTGGAGCCAACTCCGTTGAGACCCATTCCAAATTGCCTGTTATTTTTAACAGCCCACTCATATGCTGGAAGAGGCAAATCTGTCAAGTCATTTACATTATCCAACATTCTCGAAAAAACTTCAATATCATTTTTATATTGCTCAAAGTCAAATTTTGTATTTCCACAATCGTCTATGAATACATATTGTGTGAGGTTGACGGAACCAAGAAGACAAACAGTAGTGAGATATGGATTACCTGGAATTTCACCACACGGGTTAGTACAGTTACAATCTCCAAGATACTGAATTGGATTATTTCTTCTCATGTTATCATAGAAAAGAACTCCGGGTTCAGCACGATTATATGTTGACTTCATAATAAGGTCATAAAGATGCTTTGCCTTGACTCTTTTGTAAATCTTACCATCAAAATGAAGCTCGTACATTTCGTCATTTTCAACAGCTTTCATAAAAGCGTCGTCAATAAGAACACTGATATTAAATTTAGTGAGTCTTCCTGGTTCCTGTTTTGCTCTAATAAATTCTTCAATATCTGGATGCCAAACAGGCAATGCTCCAAGCATAGCACCTTTTCTTGTTTGCTTCTTGACAATAGACTTTACTTCATCAAACTCTTCCTTTGTCAGGTAGTTCTTCAAATTGTCACTATAACCATCATTGTCACCTTTAACGATACACTCTGATACAGCATCCCAGATGTCCATGTATGATACTATACCAGGGTGCCTTATACCTGTTCCCTTTATCAATGATCCTCTTGGTCTTATGAATCCAAAGTTAATTCCATAACCACCCTCAGAAGCAAGAGTTTTTGCCTGTTCCATTATTGTCAAGAATATATTTACCAAATCATCAGGCGTATCTGGAGTGTTCATGTTGATAGTATTTTCTATCAAGCCATCTTCCGATTTTCTAACATACTTTATTTCCGCATTTCTAACAGGACCATTTATAAAACAATTCATCAAGGTTGCTTTATCATACGTAGTTCCTGCGTTGGCAGTAATTCTTCCACCAGGAGTACACTTTAAACCAATAGGATTACCCTCTTCATCAAATTTGACAAGTGTATGTAAGAACTTTTCTTCCCACTCTTCAGGGTTCTTCTCTACAGAAGCAAGAGACTTTGCTATTCTTTTGAAAGTTTCTATTGGTGTCTCATCACCAAACTGATATTTTTTCTTCCAATTTTCATATGCCAGACTTGTCTTAAAAAAGCTTGATTTCATAAAACTTTCTCCTACTTATTGAAAAGCTCCCTTTCGGTTATTATCTTGAATTCGAGACCTCTCTTAGCGCAAAATTCCCTTGCTGCATCCCATTTACATCTGTTAGTGACGTAAGTGTGCGCCTCGTAGATATATCTCTTTCGGGCTTTTCTGTTGTTGTTTTTGGGTTTCTTTGGTGGTCTTGTTTGTGATGCCGGTTTAACTTCAATGACGAACTTCCTTTCATTTCCATTTTTATCAACTTCCTCAAAATAAAAATCTGGATAATATCTGTGAATCCTTTTGTCAATAGCGCTTAGATAAGGTATTTCTAAACACTCAAACCCCCATTTCTTTATACTTGGAGAGTGGTCACAAAAGTAACAAAATCTAGATTCCCAAGAACTTCTGTACACTGGGTTTTTGGCTCCAATATACTTTTTCTTATTCTCAACTTTATATTCACCAATGTAAAATCCACTTTTTCCCTTCTCCATAAACTCCTTCTACTTTAGCGATTTTATTAATGGGCCATAGTTAGACCAATCATCCATCATCTTATTCAATCTATTTCTGGAGAAGAACTTCATAAGCTTAGAACCGTCTATATCTTTAATCTCGTAATCGTTGTACGTTTTCAATATACCTTTTGACAGTTCTTTTGGAATGAAGTCAAAGTCAATAAGAATTCTATTTCTCAGATAATTGTTCTTGACTTCTTCATTCTCCTCAAGAAAATCATCCAATCCTTTCTTCAGTATAGCTTCAGCAGTTGCTTTACCTGTTCTTGGCTTTATTGCGGGAATAGTATCGCTCTTATCACCAGTGATAACTTTTATATCAAGTTCTCTCTGTGGATTTATACAGTTTACGATCTTATTCTTTATAGGATCAAACTGCTTATTGTTCTTATCAATCAACAACTGATGAAGGTCTTTATCAGTCGATACTATCACATTCTGACAAGAGCTAAACTGCTCTTTTACAAGAACGGCAATAATGTCATCTGCCTCTGATCTTGGATGTTCTATTGTATATATAGTCGAAAACGTTTCTTTTATTTCTTCTCTGAATTCATTGAAAACCGGAAAGAATTTCTGAAAGTCAACAACAGCCTTGTCTCTTGCTTGTCTTCTATTATTTTTATATCCATCAAAGTGGTCATATCTCCAACTTCCTTTTGTGTCAAAAGCGAGAATAACTTTCTCAGGATTAAACTTTTCTATTGTTGAGAAAAGACTATTCATGAATAAATGTCTCCAAAAGAAAAAAAAATTTTCGTTATCTTGAGGATTCATAAAGATAGCTGAGAATAATGTTCTGTAGGCTAGATTATGCCCATCAAACAATAAAGTTTTTTTCTGATTTTTTATTACTTGTTGATCTTCAACAGAAAATAATTCTGATAATGAACTTTTATTCATTTGTAAACTCCTTTTTAAGTGTTTTATGTATTATAACATTTTTATATTCAATCTCCAAAACTTTTTTTCTTCTAAATGTTTCTTTAATATTATGTCTTTCTTTTTTAGAAAAATATTCATAAAAATCCATTCTATTAGATAATACATATATCCATTTACTCGAAGGATTATTATAACCTTGTTTAGCTAAACTTATTTTTTGTTTATGTTCTTCTGAATATTTTCTTCCTTTTAATTTTTTACTGAGATTTTCTTTAAATTCTTTGCTTCGTATTTTTCCAATGTTTTTTCCAATCATAGATTGACGTTGTTTTATTTTACTTTCTTCACTTTTTGTTTTACCAATCATTGATTGACGTTGTTTTTCCTTTTGTTCTTCTGAAATAATTTTACCTTATTGGTGGTTTTGTAGATTATATAAGTACTCATAAGATACCTCCACATAAGGTTATTAGTAAGAGATTGATTGATAATTCTAATGTTGGATATAAAACTTCCGTCGAAGCTGTCCCAACCTATCCAATGAGTATTTACATTTAAATATTTTTTTCTTTAACATATTCTTCCAAACTTTTGACCTCAAAATGGTATTTTTTCTTCTTTCCAGTTTTGGTTAATAAAGCTTTTTCGGGAACAAATGTATCTTTAAATAAACATTTGGTTTTAGCAACTGGTGTAATTTTTTGAACTAATATTTTGTATTCATAATACACCCATTTGATATTAATAATTGCTAGTCTTGTCATATTTTGAAAATCAAATGATGGCTTTATTTCTATAAAAGAACCAACATCATACCCATCATTCCCAATATTGTTTATAAAAGGCACAGAGTCCAATTTATTTTTTCCATCGTTAATATCAAGATAAAAAATTCCGTATGCTTTAGAATTCCACAATATTTTGAAATCGGGCACATAAACATGTGATTGAAGCAAAGTACTTTCCATTTTCTTATCTTTAGTCTTCATCTTTTTTATCCAATCATATGTCACTTTTTCTGAAAGGGTAAATGATTCCGAATGAAAAGAGAATTCTCTAACGAAACCTCTTTCCTTAAGCTCATCCAAATAAAGGTAAAACAATCTTTCTTCTTCGGAATCAAACTCTATACCATTATAAATCATTGTTCATAATCCTTTTGTCATCTTCTTCGTCATTATCTTCATTGTAGATAATTCTCATTGCGTAAGCAAGTCCTGCTGGTTGTGTCATTGGTTGGGCACCACTTTACCATTTCAATCAAATCCATATTGTTCCTCATGGCATTAGGATTTATCTTATTTACATTCCAGTAAATCATACGAAAAACACCTTATCAAAAATAGAGTTTGTGAAGAAGGGTTCTAACTCTTCATAAGAAAAATTGTCTTTATTCATGTAAAGTAAAACATCATTGATGTCCCATTTACTTCTCTTGGGTAGATTGTATGTCTTCATGAATTTCTTCCAACAGAAGACGTACTCTCCTTTAGTCAAGAGTTCTATGGTTTTTTTCTTAGTATCAAATGTTTCACAGTCATAATCTATAAGAAATCTCTTCTGCTTGAAAATCTTCAAGTTATCGTCGTATATCTTTACACCAGTAACAGCAACTGAATTCTCGACGAAGATACTGTCAATGGGACCCTCTAACACAGTGACTGGTTTTTCTCTATCGACAAGGTAGTAGTTATATATGCTATTGTAATTTCCTGCTCTTGACAGATATTTTGGAGTCATGTAGTCATAAAGCGATCTTCCCTGGTAATAGTATATTTTACCTTTATCATCATAAAATGGTATAATAAGCCTATTACGATACATCTCTCCAGTTGCCACATACCATTTACTCCAAACATCTTCTGGAATGTTTCTGTCAATACAAAACCTTATTGCTTTAGCGAAGAGTGGAGTTACACCACTCTTTATATGTACGAAGAATTTTGTTTGATCCTGCTCAGTACTTCTCTTTCTCGTTCTTCTTGCCTTTATATTTGGTAAATCTCTTTTCTTTTTATTGTCGTTTCTTCCAAGGACTTCTTTGAAGTAGTCCTTGTAGTATGAAGGGAAAAATTCCTTCATCCAAAAAATAACGGGTTTCTTGTAATAACAATTGTGACAATAGTACATCCAAGGAGTCTTGTTTTTAAGAATGTATCCTCTTTTCTTTGATTTTGACTTTTGAGAATCTCCACATATATGACATCTGAAGTTGTAATAGTCATAGCTCTCAGTTACATTTTCCAATGAACTCAGAATTAGTCTTACTTGTCTTTCGAGAGCTATTTCATCAAAATCTGAAAAATTCATAAATTCTCCAAAAAGAAGGGGAGTGATGTATATTCACTCCCCTTCTCCAATAAACAAACAACCATTCAATTATTCTTCATCATTCTGTAAGTCATTGAAGAAATCGTCATCCGATCCTTCAAATATTGATTCTTCTGCGATTGATTCAGAAGTTTCATTCTTGGTGTTGCTCTGCTCTGGTTTTGTTGTCGATGGCGCAGGAGTTGGTTGGTTTGTGTATGATGGATTTGGAGCACCAACAACTCTATTGAACTTACTTTCAAGTTCCCCATATTCCTTGAAATTGTCAGGAGAAACGAATTCAGACAAACTATAAAGACTTTTATCAATCTTTTCAATTTCAGCATCTGTTCCAACAGGTGAAGGATTGTCAAACTGACAAGAGTCATAGTTTGGCATATTCAAATTACCAACTTTGATCTTCTTGATAATCAACTTAAAGTCTGCTCCATCATAGTAGTCAAAAACCATGACAGGTTCTTCAATTGAGTCATCACCAGGATTAATTCTTTCCATAATCTTATCATGAACTTTCTTTCCATATCTGTAAAGGAATACCTTTCCTTCGTTCTCTGGATGAGCTGGGTCCTTTACAACAAGGATATTGGAGTAGTAGTTCTGCTTTCTCTTTCTTTTTCTGGCAGTTTCCTGGTCACTGTCCCAAATTGCCGAGTTGGCCTTACAGACTGGACATTCCTTCTTCAATGTTGTTGGGCAATTCTCAATGTACCATCCACCAGGTCCCTTTACAGAGTGGCTATATGTACTTACAAATGGGATATCTGTGTCTGGTGATGGAAGGAATCTGATAAGTGCCTGGGCAGTTCCATTGCTTGAGAATTCAGGGTAGTAAATTCTTTCGTCTTTATAAGAGTTTCCAGAATTACCCTTATCATTCTGTTCACGGATTTTGTCCATTGTCTTTGACCAATCTCTACCGAATTTCTTTTTGTTCATTTAAGAACCTCCTTTGTGTTTCTTTTATCTTATTTGCTATTCTCTTAAATAGCTCGTACTCTCTATTATTAATTGTATCATATTCATCATTTTTTGTCAACATATTTTTTATGAAAAATCTTGGAGAAATATGCTTCTTTTTTGTCAATTCAAACACCACATTTGTCCCATCCTCCTTTATGTCAAAGAATTCTTTCATGCTTTTGAAATTTAGACTTTTATAAACCTCCCTTAACAAATGTAAATCTTCATTATACCTTTTGTCACTTATCATTTCCTTGAAATCTTTCAAGTTTTTGTAGTTTACTTCACCAAGCTTTATAGACGTTTTACCCATCATGTACTGATACAGAAGAAATATTGCCAAGTCACAAATGCTATAGTATCCGTTAGATATCTCACTATATATTCTCTTAGAACTAATTGCGTAGAATTTAGGAGCTTTTCTAAAGGCAGTCATACTAAGAAGTTTGAAAATGTCAATATCCTTCTTACCTTTTACAAAGTTCTTAGTGTTTACAATAACAGAAAAAACTCTCAAAGTAGAAGCGAATTCCATACAACTACCCCAGTATTTGTTTCAGATTATTTTCGTCCAATTGAATAAAGTACTTTTTTGATAGTTCCTTTTTAAGTTCGTACTTTGTTTCTCCATCGAATGTATAGAGTATCTTCTTGAACTTGTTAAAGTTCTCTTCAAACAACACAATAATATCTACGAGATTAATGTTAACTTCTACCTTTGCCTTTCTTATTGTCTCGTTGAATTTACTCTGTTCAGAGGCACTCATTTTCTTACCATCAAAAATTTCCTTTAGATAATCGAAAGAATACCCTTTTCCTTCCATCCAATTTAGAAATTCCTTTTTGAGTATGTCATTCACTAACTCAAACTCGTTTGTTTTTTCTGATATCTTACTTTGGTCAAATGTGTTTACTTGATGTTTAGCCATTTAAACTCCTATTCAAAGTCAATCATTTTTTTGAACTTATCGTTTGTATCTTTACTTAAAACTCCCTTTGCGTCTTTAATAGCACTACTAACCTTTTTCTTCTTGTCTTTATCACTCGGAGGGTCTCTGGATATTGATCCAGTAGTATCTCCAACTTCTGTCTCCTCATCTTCAAAAACTCTCATCTTGTAATAATCAACACAAACATTCATACCCTTCTTATTCAAACCATATCTGTTTTTCAGTACCATCCAATAGTACTTTCCAACTTTTCTTAAATCATTCGATTGAGTTACTCCAATTATAACATCAGCAGTTGCTGCTGTTCCAATGGAGTCAGATATATCAGTCAAATCTATTTCAGCACCACCAAAACCCTTACGGTTTGTCTGAACTGCTGAAACGATAGGAAGAGACATCTCCACAGCAACTGCTCTTACTTCCTCTGAAATTCTCTTGACTTCAAGATATGTATTATCACCCTTGTTTTTATGAATAGGGTTCATTATACCAAGATAGTCTATGAATATTATATCAGGAGTAAACTTCTTCCTAACCTTAAGCTCTTTTAGTAAATTTCTAATATGGTTGGCGTTGATAGATGTTGGTGGATATTCCTTTACTATTATCTTCTTACTGACTTGCTTTTTAACCTTTTCAAACTTAGAGTGAAACTTGTCTTTAGTCAATAGTTTCAAATCCTCAGTATTAACATCAAACATATTTGACATTATTCTTTCTGAGATTTTGTTTTCTGACATTTCACAAGACACATAAAGGACGTTCTTGTTTCTAAGAACACAATCAACAGCAAGAGAAGTCATTATCAAAGACTTACCCATATTGGTTTCGGCCATGAACAATGTCAATGACTTTTCATGGAATCCACCTTCTATTATCCTATTGAGAATACCGATAGAGGTTGGTATCACTCTGTCAACATCATGTAGGAACTTATACAATCTTTCTTCCTCTTCCATAAAATCAAGTCCAACTTTAGAGTCAAAACTAAAAGCTATTGCTTCTCTCAACTGATCTGGAGTCTTCTTAATATCATCTATTTTTTTGTTACTGAGATTCACAGCAATATCAACATTGATGTTATGAATCAACTTTTCTCTCATAAATTCTTCTATCTCTTCCAACAAGAAATCTGACTGATATTCAGAAACATCAGTCTCCATAATTTCTAATAATCTTTTGTACACACTCTCATTATCAAGTTCAAGACGCATTTCGGGAACTGTTGGAAATCTCTCAAATTTTTCATACATTTTTATGACAGACTTTATCAACTGAACGTTCTTATGATCTTCAAAAAGTTCAGGGACAAGAAACGGCATAACCTTGTCCCTAACATTCTCGATTGTAAAAAGAAACTTTATGAGAACATTTTCAAAGAATACAGCTTCTTTCATATATTATTTCTTTCCTTTTTTAGATTTATTCTCTTCTTTGTCCATTATACTTAGAGCTTCATCCTTTGTAGCAATATCTATTGGTGTTTTGTAAGTATATTTCTTTTCTAACCAATTCTTGAACTCAGTATCCTTGAAAACTGGTAACCAAAAATCTGAATTGTATATCTCACTTTCTCTGTGCTTTTTATCATTCTCTACACAAGTTCTGGTGTAATATCCAACAGTTGGTTTTTCTACAACTCCAGCTTCTAAAGCATCCGGTAATATTCCATAGAATATATCAAGACCACCTTCAACTTTGATTCTGAATTGAATTCTGGAATTCATCTTGCTCCATCTTGACTTGTAAGTTTCAGCAGTAACAATATAACCAGTTATATTTTTCTTGGCATCCTTCTCTTTTGCCATACTTCTACCAAGAACAATTGCTTCACTATTGAACTCTATCTTTCTTCCACCAGGAATTTTTAGAGTATCTCCCATTCCACCAGTATTATCATAAACGTGATTGACTACAAAGAATGTTGCTCTTTGATTTATCATTATATTAGCAAGATTGTTTTTCTTTTTGGGGATTGTAAAATCTGCAGCATCGTTACCTGATCTCGCGTTATCAACCGTCTTTGATGTTACCAATGAACCCCAACTATCTATAACAAACAAAATATTCTTTCTCTCGCTCTTTGGAATTTCATCACAAATCGTTACAATAATTCCTTGAACGTCCTCAATACTATTTTCTTGAAGAACAACAAGTTTTTCTGGACTAATATCAATACCAATAGATTGTGCGAATGAAAAGTTGAATGCTCTCTCAGTATCAATAATACAAACTTGCATTCCATTCTTTTGAGCATTCTTGACAAGTCCATATGCTACGAAAGACTTTCCAAGCATTGAAGGTGCTGAAATCATTGAAATTCTACCAATTGGAATTCCTCCGTCAATCCTCCCACTGTATAGTAGGTTCAAAGATATTACATTGGTAGACAGAAAATCTATCTTCTCATCTTCTGTAAAGAGATATGATGATAGCGCTGGACTATCTTTAGTCTCTTTGTCTTTTAGAATAATCTCATACAAATTTTTCATAAATCCTCCTTTTATATGATTATATCATATTATTTCTGTTTTGTCAATATCAAAACTCAATGAAGTCAGATAAACTGTTCTCTTCTATTTCTATCTCACCCCACCCGAGAACATTGAAGAATCTCTGTATTGCGTTTTGAAAAACCTTCTTCCATTGCTCCTCTGTGTCAATATAAAACAAATCATCAAACTCCTTTGGCCACTCATTCACAAAGCCAATTACATTCTGATGAATTTCGTTCTTATGAGGAGCAACATAAATGTACTTCATTTTAGTTCCATTATTGACAGGCATCAATGGAAGATCATTCTTAGCAACAACGAAATTATAATTCATAGCAGCTCTGACATGAATCGGTAAATGTTTTGGATAACTTATCTCGTTGTTCTCAATATACTTTTCAACTGGTTCAGCATATTTTGTGTAATCTTTTATACCAGTTGGGTTGGCAATATCAGAAGGACCAGCTTCAAGAAATTCATTATGAATCTTTCTAAGCTTTGTCAATACGGCTTCCTTGTCCTTTCCACGCACATTGAATATTTTTCTTATAACACCCATAATCCTTTCACGACTAAATTGAGGAGTGTCAGTTCTAACAACCTCAATTCCAGTGATTGATATTTTTGGTTCATCAATGTAAAGCTTATCTTCATTGGCAATAACTTCATCAGCATATTTCTTCTTAGCAAGTATGAACTTCTGTGTTATAATCTTTTCTCTCTTGAAGTCAATCAACTGAGGAACTCCATAGTTATTGGCATAGATTTTTAGAATCTTGTCAAAGAATGGTTTGAAAAATCTTTCATCAAGATCGTCAACCCAATCATAAAATTCCTGATTATTCTTGAATTCCAGACCCATGTTTCTAACAATTTCCTGAAGACAAACATAGCTGGAGTCAGTATCTATAAGTATCACAACATCTTTTTCCAAAGGTTTCCAATCACATTTTGCGTATGGATAGAGCTTAGGACCAATTTCGTGCCACTTTTGCTTCATGTAGTTGTTGAGAGTATTTGATAAATATCTAATCAAGTCCTGTCCGCTCAATGTAACAGCGATAGCATTGTTCACATTGAAAAAGTTGAAGAAAGGATTTCCAAGAACTCCATACACTGAGTTGATAAGAATCTTTCTGATTAGCTGTTGAGAGTCATAATATTCCGATGTCTCACCTTCTGATTTGACAGCATCAATAAGCTCTTGTGGATAACCTTCAAGACTTCTACCTTTTGCGATAGCATCAGCAATGAATCCCTTCTTCTTCAAAGTCTTTCTTTCGTTGTAAATATCGCTTACAATCTCTGCCATGACTCCCCTTTTATCTTTACGATAATAGATTCCACCACACTCAAAATCACCGTTAACTGTTTCCCATGATTTCCATTTGGAAAGAGGACATTTGTAATTTTTACTTAATTTGAAATTTTTTCCTTCAACCATTTATTAAGCTCCATCTTTATGTTTTGTTTATAAGATATTCTTATTAGTTCAATATTATTATCTTGACAAAATACATTCTTTATTTTATCACATTCCTGTTGTCTACAAAATTTTTTGTAGCTACCAAAACAAGGAACATGATAAAAATGTTGTATACCATCATATTCAATACATGTATTATACTCTGGAATATAAAAGTCAAAAGATAATTTTCTTTTGTTACTACAACCGTCAAAATTGTATTGACTAATAAACTCTATTTTATTATCTTTGAGAAATTTTTCAATTACAATTTCACCTTTGGATAATTTACAGATAGGACAACCATTTTTATGATGAATGTGTGAATTATAACTTTGCCAGAATTCACCATGTTTAGGACAAATGATACAAACTTTTTTTAAACTACTTACATATTCAACTTTTGAGTAATCATACTTGTTACCGTGAACTTTTTTAGCTTTATCTATAAATATTTCATTATTAAAAGAATGTTTTGAAATATGATTATCAACCATACAAATAGGACATCCATGTCCTCTTAAATGGTTTTGTGGCTCTTGTAAAAATATACCGTGATTTTTACAAATTATAGCAACTTTGGTATGGTTGTTGACATAATCAACTTGACTATAATCATACTTTTCTCCATGAACTTTTTTAGCTTTTTTTATGAATACATTATGATTCATAGTTCTATTGTCAATAGCACATAAAGGGCAACCATATTTTCTAATATGATTAGACGGCAATTGTTCAAAAATTCCATGTTTTTCGCATTTGATTTTTACCAAAGTCCTACTATTAACGTAATCAACTTGACTATAATCATACTTTTCTCCATGAACTTTTTTAGCTTTCTCTACAAATATTTTCTTATTCCACTTCACAAGATTCTCCTAATGATGTTATAACAATGTATTCTATTTAGAAGTATTTATATAAATAACATCATTTTCTTGTAAATCTTTGACAAATTTTTTAATATATCCTTTAGAACTTTCAACCAAAATTTCATCATTACCATCAAAAAAATAATCTTTGTCTTTATAAGTTAATGTGTATTCTTTATCACAAATTGTTTCCGGGCTTATATTGTAAGTCATAATTTCGTGAGGATACATAGAAGCAACATCAAAAGAAACAACATACTCATAGAATCCTGGTTTTGCCATAACATACGCCCCAGGAAACTTTTTGTTCTTCTCCGTGTTTATTCTATCTGGGAAAACGATATTCCTTTCATGAAGATATCTCAGCATGTATCCAGTCACAAGAGTTATAGAAGAGAATATTCTTTCAAATGGTATCAATGCCTGATAACAGAACTGGATTGTGAGCTTGATATGCTTTTTCTTATCCTCTATCTTCTTACAAAGTAGAACGTCTTGTATGTTATACTCCACAAATTCATTCCACTGCTTCCAAGCAGTATTGACAGTTCCCTCCAAGTCCTTCTTACCTTCATTGACTTCCAACTTTCCTATAAACTGAAGAGAATATCTTTCTCTTTTGGTATAAACAAAGTTCTTGTATAATTCCAATCCATCAAGAATAGAAATACCAGGTATGATAAAACCACCACCTTCTATATGATAGCCACCAGTTTTTCTCTGAACGTAATCAAGATTTATTGGAGACAGTAGAGTTTCTATTTTAAGATTTCTACACCTGTTGACAATGTATGGAACGTCGAATCCCATAACATTCCAACCAGTTAGAATATCAACACTCTTCTTTCTGAAGTGTTTTATAAATCTCTCTAACATCGTCTTTTCATCTGGACAATAGTGATAGTTTTTTACCAGAGGACTATCGCCAGTATAAGGTCTTGTACCAAATGTATAAACCTCATCTTCCTTAGAATAGTGTATAGATATTAGATTGATTGGGAATTTGGCATCTTCTGGTTTGGGGAACTCTGAATTTGAGTAATAACAACTATCTTTGAAATTACACCATTTTTGTTTCTTCTCATCCCAAACTTCATAATCATTTTTATCATTTTTGGTTTCAAATTCACTTATTGTAATAAACTCTTCATTCATATAATTTATTTTCCTTTTAAATATTTTTCTCTTAGGTTTTTCATTCTTTTGTACATTTTAGGATTTTTATTTTGTAAAAAATTTTCAAATTCTAAATCAGTCATTTTAGCATATTTTTCACCCATTATTTTTTGTTGATTAGTTTTTGTCCTTTTTTTTATTTTTAGATATAGATTTTCCTCATCTATCTTTTTTTTCTTATTTTAATTTTATGATTTTGATCAAATCCAGTATATCCAGCTTCAACCTCGATGTCTATCGTAGCTATTTGAAAGTTATTCAAATCAGCTTTTAATTTTTTTCCTTTATATCTTTTCTGTAGGAATTTAACGTCTTCGGGTATGTCTGTTTCACAAGTCTTCGTACAAGATGCCACTTGCTTCATTGACTGTCGTGAATCACTTGACTGCGGCATTACTCTATTGCCGTAAATATCTCTGAATTCTTCTTGTTGGTTTGATTCTCCCAAAGTATCATTGTATGGAACATAATACTCGAACATTGGATGGAAGTCGTGCTTTTTTCTTTTTCCGTTTTCATATTCATTACAATATAATCTGTTTTTGTATGAGTCGTAATATATACGAGTAAACATTCATCCTCCTAAGACTTTTGAAATTCTTCTCTGTAAACCATCATTTCCGATATTGATTCCAAATATAACAACATGATAACATATTTTCGAAAAGATGTAAAGAGCAAATTTACAAAAGCAAGCCCACAAAATCATAAACAAACAAAAAAACAAAATATTTTCCATATTAGGCCCCTTCTATATCTCCGTTTTGTTCGATTGCTTCGTCCTCTCTCTTGTCGAGATATCTTCTTCTAAACTCATCAGCACAATGTTGAGCAGCATAAACACAGTCATGAAGATTTGAATATCTATATTCCTTATCAGACATGTACTTGTTCATCAGACTGAAAATACAATACTCCAATTCACCTTTGGTTTCAATTTCATCAATCTCCCAGAGAGCACCATCATACTTATCTCTATCTTCCTTCTTTATGTAAGGCATCATCTACCTCCTTGGCTTCAATTGTCAATTTCTTTTCATTATAAACTCATATTCAATATATAGCCGAATGCCACGATTTGTAAAATTCGTTAATGATTTTCTTTTCTATCAGTTCTTCAACACTCTTAACATACCACGAAACTGTGTTTGTTACAAATGGATGATTTTCCCAAACAACATCATCTGTTATCATTATGACTGGTTTTCTCCAATCATATGCCCATGCAAGTTCATAAACTGTTCCAAGCAAAGGCCTATCTTGACCAAAAGTATCTGTATTGACAATCAACAAGTCTGCTTTTCTAACACAATTATAATCTTTGTGTACAATAGCATTTGGTGGGAAAACACCTTTCAATCCGTTAGATGAAATTTCATTGAAGTTCTCTCCATTCAAAGGGTCTAACCAGTTAATTGGGTAACGACCAGATGGCCAGTTGTCATATGTTTCTCTAATATTTTTACGCCAAGCAACACACTTATCAATGACACTGCCTTGAATGTAGCCAGCCAAATAAACTTTCATTGACATATTAAACCTCCGTTCAATAAAATTAAATTAACCAAAGACCTTCTTCATCCCAGTATTTTATCAAGTCTTGAAACTTACTAATAACAACTTCTGGTTTAGAAGGGTCTTCAAATTGAAAAACTAAACAACAACCAGGTCTACCAGAAGTAAATTTTAGAACTTCTGGACATTGATTTTCTCTTTCGATACGAATACATTGCCAAGTCAAAAAAAGATTGTACGGCATCTGCTTCTGGTTGACTATTCCAATGCTTAATCTTTACTTTCATTTCCTAGGATATTTTTGTGAAATTTCTTCTTCAAGAACAGAAACCTTATTCTGGAAATCTTTCATGTCGTCACAGAAAAGCCCTGCCGATTTTTCATGCCCCCCACCAATTCCCTTTTCTTTTAGAATTGTTCCCATATTTAAACCTTCAATCTTATGTCTCACACTGACTCTACCATGATAAGGGTTTCTAACAAAAACTATGTCATATCCTTCTTCATTCATAAGCTTGTGACATATCTCATTTATGAACTCTTTTGACTGAACAACACAACCATTTATCTTCTCAAACTCGAATATTTCGAGACTATCATAAAGTCTTTTGAATTCAAAATCTCTTTCCTTCAACCACTTTTCTTCTTCATCTGTAAAGTATGTCCTACCGTCAAAAAAGTTATCTCTGAACTTTTTAGGTCTATACAGATAAAACATTACGTCATTTAATTTCTTACTGTCAGGATATTTGAGTTCCCACATATCATAATCATTCGTCAATCTAACTATGTCGTCAAGATGACTCAAATCAAGACCATAGTATTTTTCAACGAATTTCTTTGTCAGGTGCGCTGCGCATTTGTTAGGAACAACATAATGCATTTTGCTGGGGTCATTATAAGACTCTGCTGATTCATGATGGTCAAGTAAAATAATTTTGTCTGACAGATATAAGTTTTCCTTTCTATTGGGACTTATATCTGCCAGAAATACAAAATCATATTTGTCATAATCCAGTGATTCAAGAACAGAATCTATTCTGTAAAATGATGTATCTATTATGGTAATGTTTTCAAAAACATGACTTAAAATTAACGCACATACGGAACCGTCAAGATCGCAATGGACAATATTCAACACTCTACTGCTTTTTGGAATTTTCTTCAAAACAAACTCCTTGGATGATTTTATTTTTATTCTATCATCTTTTTGGATGTTTGTCAAGTCAAAAGAGTTCAGTAATCATTTTAACATATTTTTCACTTTCAAGCCATCTACCTTCTTTGTCAAGAATTTGATATTGTTCTTTAATAACTTTATTGTAATTATCTGTTTCTGTCAAATCCCAAATAATTCTATCTAAATCTTCATATGAAATATTATATGGGACATTAACTGGACAATCATCATAAGGTGATGGAAATTTATCATATTTCGTTCCTTTCCAAGTATTTCCTATAAAACATGCACCTAAAGCATATGATTCAATAGCCTTAATATTGCTTTTACTGTAGTTAAAATAATTTGGTATAAGTGGTCCAATCATAAAATCAGGTCTATTAGATTTTATAGGAAGATGGTATTGAAAACTATTCACCCAATTTATAACTTTAAAGTTTGGTTTATTTTTAATACATTCAAAGAAAAATGGTAAGCCGCCCATCTGAACAAAATTAATTTTACCATCAATAACATTTTTAATTATCCATTCAGTCCAAACATTATCCATATCACCTTTTAATTTAGTTTGATTATTATAATGTGTAGGGCTTCCACTCCACAAAAATGTTGGTTTTATAATCTTCTGTTTGATAGGTCTTTTCCTATGAGGTCCCCAAAAATACTGTGGAACAGCGTTGTATATAGTTCTTATCTCTGGTTTAGTAACACCATGTTCTCTTATGTATTGACCAAGAAAGTCAGTTGACACACAGACAATATCCATCTCATTCATGATGTCAAGGGATGCTTGTTGTACTTCCTTTGATATTCCCTGCTTTCCGAAATTATAATCAGGAATTGATTCTCCTTCATCAGGACCTTCCCAGATAAAGTCATCTATATCATAGATCATCTTAAAACCGTATTTCTTCTGGGCATCCTTGTACATTTGTATTGCTTTCATATGACCGGGCGCCATAGTTCTCTGGAAGAATATACTTCTACATCTGAGAAGAACATCATGCTGGAACAACATAACCGGAGAAATGATAACATTAAATTTTCCAGTCTTCCCAAAAATAGAGTTCAAATATGTCATTGGGAAAATGTTTCTTATATGTCCACATCCGGTTGAGTCAGAAACATATGATATTACAAGGTTCTTTTGAACCTTCATAAGTCTGCCTTCTTGTGTGGAAATCTCAAAAGATTTATTAGGATTGAGCAGGTGTTGTCTAAAGACTTCAAAATTGCTCGTTGGAAGCTTATTACTCATTTCAAATATCTCCTTTAACTTCATTGTAGAGGTCAATCAACGTGTCATAAATTTCCTCTTTATTTCCAATATCAAGACTATCTATATATTCTCTCATCAAGTCAACCATCGAACCGATATTGTAGTTTTCTAAATCTATCACTCCGTTTAGTTCAGAGTTGTTATCAACAAAAATGTTTGGAGTCATTGCCGGACAATGTTCTTCTATCTTCTTAACATATTTATCAATTTCTTTTTCATTGTATGTTTCATCATATGATATGTGAATATCAACAATGTTATTGTGAACTTTCTTTTTAGAGAACTTCTCTGGAAACTTTAACTTTATGTACTTTAATGAGACTTCATTGTCAACGAACTTATGTTCCATTTTGGATAAGTCAAGAATAGTAAAACCTCTATTCTCATCAATGTCATTTCTAGTAAGTTGGTAAGGTGATCCTATATAAACAATATCACTACCATAAAGAGTTTGAGAATTTCTTATATGAAAATGCCCTGTGAAAACCTTTTGACATTTTCCGAAAAGCTTACTATGTAAACCATCATCGCTTCTCTTGAATTTATTAAAGTGAAATCCCTTGATATTGAAGTGTCCAAAACATACATCGCATTTTCTTTTGCTAAACTCCCTGACGAACTTAACATTGTCAACGATCCAAGGAACCATAACTATGTTCTTGTTGTCAATCTCTATGCTTGTAATTTTCTCTATGAGCGTAACATTGTTAAATTCGTCAAGAAACTTAAGGGAGTTGACCTCGACAGAACTATTGAAATAACAATCATGATTACCGACTAGAACGTAAACTTTGAAATCTGAAAAATGATTTTTGAAAACTTCATAAACAGCATTCATAACTTTGGTATTCGTACTGCTCCTATTATCAAAAACATCACCTAAAACAAACAGATATTCTATACCATTATCTTTAAGATAAGGTACTAACTGTTCTGTAATAAACCTTGTCTGACTATTTAGAAACACTTCAGAATTTTTACGAACTCCAAAGTGTAAATCGCTAACTAAGCATACACGCATATTGCCTCCAATTTTTTCAACCTTAAATCAAGTTGTCAGCGGTGTCGGCATTATCAATATATTCTATACTCGTAAATATGTCATCTCTCCTGTTGTAATCATTTATATTCTGTAGAAAAGCATTTCTTGCGATCATAGTGAAGTACGCAAATGGATTCTTTCTTTCAAGATTGAATTTGTCAACATACCTACACATGTAGTAGACTGCGTCTGATACCATCTCATCTTTTCTGTCTTGAGTGTAGTTGATAAAATTAGCTCTATTTAGTAAATTTTGAGCAATTAAAAGAAAACAATTACCAATCTTCTCATAAGTCCTTTTTGATTTATTTTCTCTGTATTCCTTTAACAAAGAATAAAATTCTTTGTTATTTACATATTCAGCCATTTTAATCCCCCTTAATTTTAACAACCTCGGAGAAGTTGTTATTGTTCTTTTTAATACTAATACAATTCTTGAACTGAGAATTGTAATCCTGTTGTAATCTATGAGATATGATGTAAATGCTCAGGTCATTTGAGTCATAAGTCATATTTTTTAGACTTCCCACTAACTTTTCTAATCCATTCTCGTCTATAGCACTGTCAAGAAGTTCATCTATAATCAGTAAATTACAATTCCAATTTGATATGGTTTTTGTTATGCTTATGAACGAAAGTAAAATTGACATATCGATTCTCTTCTTTTCACCCTCAGAATAAGAATAGTATGAAATCTCATTGTTGAGATTGTCAAGATTTGTTATTTTTTCGTTCATCAACTCATCAAATTGAAGCACAACAGGAAGTTCAAACATCTTAATGTACTCGTTTATTTTACTGTTGAGAATTGGTATAAGCTTCTTGAAGAAGTAAGCCTTTATACCACTTTCAGAAAGAATATTTTGAACAATATCATTATTCTTCAAGTCCTTCTTTATCTTTTTAGTTTCACTCCAAAGAACTCTATACTCCTGTTTTTTCTCTTCAAACTCATCCTTTATGCTACTCAAATTAAAGTCAATTTCTCTATTGAGAATTTCATTTCTTCTGGCTTCTGAAGAAGCTAGTTCTCTATCTATCATTTCAAGTTTGCTTTGAACATTGTCTCTTTTGAACTGATTATCATTCAGCTCTTTCAAATACCCTTCTTGAGATGATATCTCATCTTCAATGGCTAATCTATCAGATTTTAGCTTACTTATTTCAGATTTTTTGTCAGAAACAATTTTCTTCAATCTTTTTATTTCTTTGTCTCTATGATCTGGAGTGATCTCTGTTTTACACCAGGGACATACAGTATGCTCGTTCATCGAGGTTATCATTTCTTCCGATGACCTGGACTCGTATTCACTTTCGTTAAGATTTTTAATTACTTTATCTCTTCTGTCTTTCAGGTCTTTTAGAATATCTTCATCGAATTTAGAGTTCTCTATCGATAAGTTAACTAATTCAATTTCTTCACAAAGCTCTAGCTTTTCTTTGAAAAATCTTCTAATTCTATCGTCATTTGCTCTTAAATCGTTGTCTTTATTCGTTTGGAAATTATTCTGAGCTTCTGTCAACTCGACGACTCTCTTTCTAAGAGATTTTAAATGTTGCTCAAGTAAAGCAATAACTCTATCATTGGCTTCATTCTTTGCTTTTATATCAGCATTTTTCTTCTTGAGAACTTTAAGCATCTGTCCAAATACGACGATGTTAAAAATCTGCTCAACTATATCTCTCTTTTCCCAAAGCTGTAAAGAAAGGAATGGTTTGTTGTAGTTGACTGCGAGGGAAATAACCTGCTTGAACATTTGATAGTTTATTCCAATGATTTTGTCAATTTCTTCTTGGTTCAGTCTCTTGGATGAAAGAAGTTCTAATTTTTCTCCATTCTTTAAGATTTCTATTTTGTCAGGATTTAAGCTTCTTGTTATCACGTAATTGTCTCTTTCATCAACCATGAATTCACATGTAACTTTTAGGTTCTTTTTGTTCTTTCGATTGACAAGCTCTTTTATTTTAATTTTTCTGTATGGTTGACCGAATAGACAAAACGAAAGAGAATCGAGAATGGCTGATTTACCAGAACCATTCTTTCCAGAAATGAGATTGACTCCATGGTCAAAGCTGACAGTTGTTGGAGTCGCACCGAAAGAGAGTATATTTTGAAATGTCAATTTATTAAACTTAACTACCATCTAATCTCCCAATGTTAATAAAGCCGTTTACAAATTCCAATTAGATTGTAACATGTTACTCTTGAAATGTCAACCATTTTCTAAAGTATTTTTTATAGCCTTAACCATTTTAATAAAAATAGGTTATATATAAATATATATATATACTAGGTCTTTAAAGGACCTAGTACTAGGCCCTAGAGGGACCTAGGCCCAGGCCCTAAAGGGACCTAGGCCTAGAATAACCCTAAAGGACCTAGGCCTAGAATAACCCTAAAGGACCTAGGCCTAGAATAACCCTAAAGGACCTAGGCCTAGAATAACCCTAAAGGGCTCTGAAAGCAAACCGCTTCGCGGTTCGTTTATGTTTACTCAAGATAAAGGAGTTTATTATGAAGAATGAAGATTTTCAGAAGTTGAAAAATTTTGTTGAAAAGGAACTGAAAATTGAAGAAAGCAATGTAATGGAAAAATCAATCCAACTTTCAAATCTCTACACAAAATTTTTACAAATTTACACTAGAGAATTAAAAAATTTAAAATCAAAACATCATGAAAAAGCTAAAACTTATGGGGAACTTTATCACCATTATAAATTTAAATTCGATTATCAATTAGACACAAAGGCAGAAGTAGAAGCTTACATAAGAGCAGATGACAAATATTATCAAATCGCATTGGAATATTCCAATCTTGAGGTACAAGTTAAGTATTTGGAGCAAATCCTGGAACAGATAAATAATCTTGGTTTTAGAATAAAAAATTACATTGACTTGAAGAAAATCTCACTTGGATATTAAGGAATTTCTAAATGAATAATATACTTGAAGTTGAAAAGTTGAACGAAGTATATGTACAAATAAGAAATTTGGATAAAGGCTCTGCTTTAGAACTAAAAGAATTTCTGTCGTGCTACATAGATAATTATTGGTTTCATCCTTTAGTAAGATCAAAGCAATGGGATGGGCGTGTTTCATTTTTCAATTGGAATGAGCAGACAATACCAATAGGACTTCTTCCACAATTTGTAAAGTTTTGTAGAAAATTCGACTATGAATACAAGCTCAACTTCAGTAAAGAAGAAATTGTAAATGACATTTCAGAAGATGATTTTGAAGAGTTTTACGAAGCAATTTTCAAAGAATCGTCATTCTCACCAAGAGACTATCAGGATGATTGTATCAAAAAAGCACTAAGAATAAAAAGAGGAGTCATAGAGTCTCCTACAGGTTCGGGCAAGTCTCTAATTATTTACTCAATGATAAGATTTATAATGGGAACATCAGAAGGTAAAATATTACTGATAGTTCCAAATATATCTCTTGTAAATCAGATGTTCAATGACTTCAAAGAATATGGATGGAACCAAGTAGAAACTTACTGTTCACTGGTTTTTCATAAGAGTAAAAAAATCAACTGGGATTGTCCTATAATAATTTCAACATGGCAATCCATTTATAAAAAAGGATCAAGCTTTTTTGATAAATTTGGTTCTGTCATAGTCGATGAATGTTTACACCCATCAACAATAATAACAATGTCGGATGGTAGTAAAAAAAGAATTGATGAAATTAAAGTTGGTGAAAAAATTTTAAGTTATAACTTAGATAAAAAAATATTAGAAACTGATGAAGTTATTAAAGTTTATGAAAATTTACAAAAATCTTCACAAGAAGAAATGCATGAATTAGAATTTGATAATGGTATTAAAATTCAAGTAACAGGTAATCATAAAATTTTAACAAAAAATAGAGGGTATATTAGAGCTGATGAAATTAATGAAAAAGATGATGTAATTTTTATTGACAATATTGAAAAAATTATAAATAGTAATATAGAAAACAAAATTAAAAATTATATGAAATTAGTAAAAAGAAATTTAATTGAAAAAAGTGAAAAGGTTTTTAATCTTCATGTTAAAAATAATAATAATTATTTTGCCAATGGTATATGTGTTTCAAATTGTCATGGAGCTAAGTCAAATTCCATAAGAACATGTTTAGAAAAGTGTGTGAATGCCGATTACAGAATAGGATTGACAGGTACAATGCCAGATCAGAAGCTTGACAGTTTCACAATTTTTGGATATTTGGGTCCTAAAATTTTCGAAATGAAAAGCTCCGAACTCATTGAGAAAGGAATTCTATCCAAGATAAAGATCGCTAATATTGTCATAAAATATCCTAAGGATATCATTGACAGATATTGGCGCGACTCAGACGATGGTAACATAAAACAAAATGACTACAATGAAGAGTTGAACGACATTTACGAATTTGAGGAAAGAAATAAAGTATTCAACTACATCATAGATAAGCTTGACAAATCACAAAATATATTGATACTTTGTCATAAAATAAGTCATTTGAAAGATATCAAGAAGTATCTTGAGGATAACTTTCCATCGTATGATATTCATGAGATATATGGAAAAACAGCGGCAGATGAGAGAGAAAGAATAAGACAATTATTGGACGAAAGTAAAATCAAAATATTTTTAGACGAAGATTCATATATTGTTGTCAATAAAAAAGATAAAGTTAAACTTACAAACGGTCAAATTAAAACTGGAGCAAATATTAACATAAATGATGATATTGATGATAATTGGATAAAAAGCAAAAAAGTTTTCAAGAAATAAGGAAAAAATTATGAAGCCAAAAAAAATAGAGGAAATTAAAAGTCCCGGCCATATATTGGTCGGGACTTATTAGCTAAGCTACGTTAAGTACTGGTATAAATATTAAAAGACTACATCATGTCATTTTTGCGTCAAGTTATAGGTCTAAAATAAAAATTCTCCAAAGTATAGGTCGTGGTCTTAGAAAACATGAGACAAAAAGCAGGCTTATTGTTTGGGATATCGTAGATGACCTTACTTGGATAAATGTTTGGGGTGATAAGGAAGTTAAACATATCAACCATGTTTATAAACATTGGTATGATAGACTTCAGTATTATAAAAATCAAGGATTTGAGTTTTTGACCAAAAGAATAAATATATGTGATTAGGCATACAGGATCAGATTTTAAGAAACAATTTGTTTTTGAGGCAATGTCAGGAGAAGAGAAATTTAGAGATGTTAGAGGAAAGGCAAATTTCATGTTAGCCGCTCCTTATGATGGAAGTTTTATAAACTTCAAGAATATGAGAAAAGTTAATCTTGACAAAATAGTTCCTCAAATAAAGTTATATGTATCATTTAAGTCCGCTGGTTCACTACCTTGGTCTGTTATAAGAGCGGAACAGCCTATATTTGCTGATTCTGTTGAGTATGGAAGTACATTGAGGTACTTTGAGGAAAAGGCTGAAGAAATAGGTATAGACCATAAAACATTGAATGAGGGTATTATTGGTGAAGGATTATTAGATTGGTTCAAAAAGATATTTAATATCATTAAGGACGCTATTAAGAAGGGTATTGAATATATTATGAAGTTATTCGCAATTGAACCAGAAATAGAAAATCTAAACCAGGATAATATAAATTTTCTTGAAGCTTAAGGAACAACAATGAATTTTGAGGAATATTATTTGAGAGAAGATTTAGAAGAACCGGAAGACTCTGTTGAAGAGTCAGAGGACGACTATGGATTGGACTTTGTGGATGATGAAAAGTTTACAACGGATGAAATAGAAGTTGAAGAAATTCCAGACTTGTCAGACCCAATACTAAATGCTGATGAATTCATGAAATCTAATTCAGAAGTAATGAGTCATTACGCAAAAGGTAAGGGCTTCGAAGTTATTGATAATCAAGATTTGTATGAAGTTGTTAAGACCGTCAAGGATATGACAGACAAACATCTTTACTTTAGAGACATGACGTGGAAAGTAAATATAGATCATGGTAAGGCAAAGTTTATATTTAAGATAGGAGATGATGAATCAGCTAATGAGAATGATTTCTTTCTTCAAGGAGTCAAGAGATATGTGATTTCCGAACTTTGGAAGAAGTACGGTCCTTTATATGATGTTGACACTGAGTTTTCGAAGGATGTCGAAGGTAAAGACCTAATGATATTGACTGTGGATAAGAATGAGGAAGAGAGGAGAAAAAGGTTAGAAAAGATTCCTGCCGGTGCTCCCGATAGCGCATCTTTTATAACCAAATCATCAGTGTCGAGGATGTAATTATAAAGGAGGAGAGGATGGTTTTTGACTTCTTCAAAGGCTTTTGGGGATATATGTCCGTGTTGCCATGGTGGCAAAGTCTTATTATAATCTTTGTAGTAATTTTTACAATAGTTGTTGGAAAATTCTGGAGAGATGTAATTACATGGATAGGTAATAGGATAACAGGAGACAGGCTAACATTACAATATAGAATGTTCTGGGGGTTGGCTAACGATGCTATAAATATTCAGTTGAAGGATGAAATTAGAAGATCATTTAGAGAGAATGGATTTGATGAATTGAGTGGATCAGAGTTCTCTCAATATGTCAAGAATCAAAGTAAAGTACTATTATCTAAGCTTAGAAACCACTTTATAAACTTATATCCTCCCAATAAGATGGGTATAAGAATTTCTATGGAAGAGATTCTTGACTTTATAGATAGAAGTGAATCTGATATAGAGGATATGATTTTTGAAGTTTATATAGAAGCAAAGAAAATAAAGAAACAAGATATTGAACTAATGATGAGTATTGAAGATAAATTTGGAAAAGAGATTGACTCACTTATCAAGAATAAAAATGAAACTATGGATTGTAAGAATTGTCTAATAGTTCTTTTTGGAAAGAGAGAAATAGCAGAAAATAAAATGTCAAAAATAAAAACTTTGAAAGCTCAGATGAATTTTGCTGAACAAAAGCTTTCGGAAATACATTCTGATTTTCTTTCATTTTTTAGTGAAAGATTGAGTGAAAAGAAAAATAGGAGGAGATAATGGCTAGCAAAGAAATAAAAGAGACTATCAGAGATTTCGTAAACTTTGATATTGAGAATGATTATTACAAAGATGACGAGAAGGTTGAACTTGCTAAGAAATTCAAAGATATTCTTTTTTATGATGATGCTACTGTTCGTCAGTTTTTAAAATCTCTTTTGAGTAATTTTAGAGAAGTTGCAAGAGATTATTCTCTGGTAGCTAAGGAGGGTGGAGTCATAGAGGAACCGGATGAACCAGAAGATGCTGTTGAAGAGCCAGAGGATTCCATCGAAGAACCATTATCAACTGAGGAGTCATTCAAAAGAATAGTAAGAAAATCAGCAGCAGACATTCTTTACGAATAATGGAAAGATAGATATGAGTGGATTTTTAGATTATTTAGATGAATTTGACAATAGAAAGGATAGAGTCGTAAAAGAGGAAACTAGACAAGTCGAATCAAGTTCAAAAAGAAAGTCTAAAGTTTTGTGTTTGAATGTAGAGGTTCGTTCTCCAGAAGGAGCGGATGTAGTTATAGAAAAATTACAAAGCTGGGTTTCTGAGAACTTTGGTGAATCTGAAAAACCAAAACCAAAATCCAAGAGACCATATAGGATTCCTCCTAAAAAAGTAAATAAGAATCCTGTTGTAGAAACAAGATCACATGCTACAAATATTCTGGACGGTCTTCCTGACGAACCTGTTGTCACGGAGCAGAATCAGAGTAGTATAAATAATATTGCTCATCAACAGAAACCTCAATTTAATTTGGATTCTGTTAAGGGCCATGCATCGGCACTATTATAAGGAGAATAAAATGCCAACTGTAGTAACCAACGATTTTAGAAAGTTAATGGCAACAAGTGGAGTCAACCTAAGTGCTGACACTTACAAAGTTGCTCTTATGGGAGAGCATGTCAATTCAGCATCATCATCGACTCTCAAACAGTCAAGTGACTGGACGAGTGTTTCTGGTTATGAGGTATCCGGTAATGGTTATTCCGCATTGAGTCTATCAGCACCGACTGTATCAGCCAACGAAGATAATGTTGTGTATTGGGATGGAACTGATTTGACTTGGACAGATGTGACAGTAAGTCCATATGGATTTGCTATCTATAGAACGAGCGATAATCTTGTAGTTGGATATGTCGAGTTTACCGATGGACAAGTCGTTGCTGTCAATGGAACAATTACAGTACAGTGGAATGCCAATGGAATAATGAATATTTACGGCTAATTTGTTTTGAAATTGAAGGAGATTGTTTATGGAAGAATTGACGTTTAGTACGTTCGATAAGAAGCCGCTTTATCTCGAAAATCACTTCAGAAATTCAAGTTGTTTTCTTGTTTTATGTGGTCCTAGCCTCAATAGTTTTGATCTAAGTAAAATACAGCAACCCGGTATAATATCACTAGGTGTAAACAATTCACCTGCAGTTTTCCGTCCTAACATGTGGACATGTGTAGACCATCCATCAAGGTTTATGATAAGTGTTTGGAAGGACCCAAACATAATGAAGTTCGTTCCTTTTCACAAACATAAGGATGAAGTATTTGACAACTACAATTGGAAAGAGACCAACACAAAAGTTGGAGAGCTTCCTAACGTTATTTACTATCATCGCAACGACCAATTCAAAGCAGAAACTTTCTTTACAGAGAAGACGATAAATTGGGGATGCCATAAAAATTATGGTGGTGGTAGAAGTGTAATGATTGCATCGCTGAAGATGCTGTATGTGTTAGGATTCAAAAATGTTTTCCTTCTTGGTTGTGATTTTAGAATGGAATTAAACGCTAAGAACTATGCTTGGGAGCAAGGTAGAAGTAAAGGAGCAGTCAAAGGAAACAATAGTACTTACTCCAAGATGATTGATAGATATAAACAACTTACTCCATATATGGAGAAGTACGACTTTCATGTGTATAACTGTAATCCAATGTCAAATCTGGAAGTCTTTCCTTACATGGAATATGATGATGCTGTCAATATGTGTCTTTCTAATTTCCCAGAAGTGAATAATGAAAGAGTAGAGGGAATGTATGAAAGATTCAACGAAGAGAAAGAGAAGGAAAAGAAGAGAAAAGAAAAAGAGAAGAGACTAAAGAAAATCAAGGAGATAAAGAAAAACCAGATAAAAATAGAAGAATCAGAAAGAGGTTTAGTCTATTACAATGTTGATAAAGGTGCAATTGTTAGAATGGCTGTTTCTATATCGACTTGTGTTAGAAACTATAACAAAGACAACATAGTTATATTGTCAGACGAGTTAGGTTATGATGATTGTAAAAAAATTGCTAACCATTTTGGTATTAGAATAAAAATTATAGAAACAACGAAACTTGACAGAAAAGAAGTACTTCTAAACAAGTGCTTGATGCATAAGTTTACACCATTCAACAACACGATTCTAATAGATTCTGACACTATTGTCCTCGGTAATATAAACGCGCTTCATGATCTTGCTGATATGAATGAATTTGTTGTTCCTCAGTTTTCAAATTGGACAACTGAGAAAGGAACAATAAAGAAAAGAATCTTGCAATGGAAAGACATTTTTCCAGAGATGATTGATGATGCTTTGAAACCAGCACCGTCAGTAAACACTGGAGTATATGCTTTCACAAAGAACAGTGAGTTGATGAATGCTTGGTTTGATGTTGCTAAACATGGTACTCACATGTTCATACCAGATGAGCAGAGCTGTCATTTACTTCTTCCAAAGTATAAGAACGCCATTGTTCCAAGCATATACAACTGTAGTTGTAAATATGATAAAGTCAATGATAAAACAAAAGTAATTCACTACCATGGAAAAAAACATTGTAGAATAGACGATAATGGAAAATTTCTATACAACTCTGATAAGTGGTACTCTGAATTTGAGAAGATAAAACATTTGGATTTTGTAAAAGATAATATTCAATTTGATTCTCAACTAAGGAAAAACATAGGAAAGTACAATGAAAAACTTTGATATCGTAACAGCATGTACTCCTGACTATTTAAAAAAACTGAATTGGTCGATACCAACATGGACTATAAAAGATCAATTCAAGGGAAAGCAGTTGATAATTTTCTACCATGGTCTAAAAGAAAAAGATTTTGAATTCGCGAAAGAATATTTCAAAGTCAAGCTTATTAGATGGGATAATCCAGAAAAACTATCTAATAGAGAGTTGATGCTTTCTTCTTTTGTATTAGGAGTCAATCATATAGATCAGGATTACTTTGTAAAACTTGACGCAGACACGTACTTTACAGATAAAAGAGATGTGTTTACTGATGACGACTTTGATAAGGATTTAGTTTCTCATAAGTGGAATTACACCAAACCAGGATATTGGATTGACATTCTTGACAATTACTTTCTTGGTAAGAATCTTGAGATTGATGAAAACAAAAGAATTCACAAACACAAACGCATTCAGAGTTTTTGTTGCCTACATCGAACAGACTTTGTAAGAAGAGTTAGCGACAACATTAATGAGTGTAATGGTGGTAGATTACCAGTACCAAGCCACGATACGGTTCTTTGGTATTATGCTAATTACAATGACAGTAATAGTTGGTCTTCAAAGAATATGAAAAAGTTTGGAGTTGGACACTGCTCCAGATTTTTGAAAATGAGGGATGATATTTGCGCTAATGAATCGGCTTTCAATCCATATCTGAATAGAGAATTGTTCAATAAGATACAAATTGAAATCACAAATTACTGCCAGATCGGTTGTAATAACTGTGATAGAAATTGTGGAATTGTCAAGAGAGAAGATCATATGTCAGTGGATCAGATATTCAAGTTTGTAAAAGAGTCTATTGAAATGAACCACAAGTGGAGAAGAATAGATATAATTGGTGGAGAACCACTATATCATCCAAAGCTCCGTGAGATTTTCGATGTTATAAAAGTTTACAAGAACAAGTTTCCAAGATGTAAGATTCGCATAAGTACAAATGGGTTAGGACCTAAAGTAAATGAAGTTATGAAGACTATACCAGATTGGATTTCTATTCGTAACTCCAACAAGAAATCTGCTAATCAATCCGGATTCGATGCTTATAATAGTGCGCCTATTGACAATGGTGAGAAGAGAGTAAAGTATTGCTCCATACCTTGGAGATGTGGTTTGGCATTGACAAGATATGGATATTTTCCGTGTGGTGCTGGTGCATCATTGTGCGAAATATTTGGAAAAGATATTGGAGTCAAATCTCTAAAGAATTTTAATCTTGAATCTGTAAAGAGTCAACTATCAGAAATATGTCTGTTTTGTGGACATTCTAATTGTAAGTCAAAGCATTTAGTTACATCAAAAGAGTTGAGTAATTCTTGGAAGAAAGCCGTAAGTGAATTTGATAGTAATAGAATGGAAGAATACTAATGATAGATTTATGTATACATTGCCATAATTTTCAGAGAAGATTAGACTGGCTTCTTAGCAGCATCCTCCAACAGAACGATTACGATTTGTCAAAATTAAAAATCAATATTGCTGCTTTGAGAGGTAATGGAAACCCTACAACGGAAGATTTAGTTGACTTCTTCAGACATCAAGGTCTAAATATATCTATACTTTATTTTGATGATGTAGATGTTTTTGCTAAAAGAGGACTTGTTAGAAACAGACAGATAGATGTGACCGAATCCGAATGGTTATTCTTTGCTGATGCTGATAATGTATATCATCCAGATTTCTTCAAAGAGTTAGATGTGAATTTGAGAAAAGTATCTCGTATTCTAACATCCGTAAACAAGGTACATACAGACATCAATAGCACGAATTCTTTGGTTGATTCTATGAACTATCCAACAATAGTTCCATCTGTTTTTGAATATGCTAGTAGCCTTGAGTTTATTGATAAAAAAAATAGAAAAGTTGCTGCTGGTTGTATGCAAGTTGTTATGAGATCAGTTATAAATAAAAATGGAAATGGTTTGTATGTGAGTAAATCCAGAGATCATCATATGTTCAAGAAGGGGCAAAGAGCTTACAGTGATAAGCATTTTAGAAATAGATTAGGAATAAGGACTAGGTTTCTTGATCTACCTTTTCAAATACATCTCAATCACTTTAGAGATAAAGAGGTTGGATATCATATTGAGGATCAAAGATGAAATTGAGATCAAATTCAAGAAGAATACTGTTTAATGAGTTAGAAGGAGACAATTATTTGCTAAAATCAATAAAACAGGATAGCGTCAAATATTTTCTTGATATAGGAGCAAATGTAGGTTTTATCAGTATAATGGCAAGGATGCTTCATCCTAAAATGAGAATATTTTCTGTAGAACCTCATCCCGATGTTTATGAGAATTTAATAGACAATGTTGAACATCTCAGGATAAAAACATTAAATGGAGCATTTGGAGATGGTAGTGTATTCTACCTGTTGAAGAGCAGAAAAACAGATTTGTGTAATAGCTTCACAGATAAGAAGACAGGAAATTATAGCATTCGGAGCTATACTTTGGATTCATTGGTTAGAGAGTTCAATATAGAAGTGGAAGACCTATGGATAAAGATTGATTGTGAAGGTGCTGAGAAATACATGATTAATGACCAACTTAGTGAAAATATATTAAGAAGATGTAAGGTTTGTGCTATTGAGGTCCACGATAAAATAGATAATGATTCCAACATGTTCATGAATTGGTTTGTCAAAACATTAGAAAACACTCATACAATAAATATTAGTAGACAGAGTAGAAGTTTACTAATGTTAACGGCTAAGAGAGTAATACAGGAGGAGTGATGAGAATAAACATATTTCTAAATAGTTATTATCTCATAACCTATTCTTCTCAGAGAATAGGCTCGATGAAATCTCAAATTATAAAGACAGTGGCAACAAACAAGGAACCTGTTGACTTTTTGAAATCTTTGAGAAAAGACAGTGAAGACATAGAATTCGCTATCTTGTATAGTGAAAGAATCAGCAAGAAAGATTACAGAAAATTTTCGGAGGGATAATCAATGCTTAATATAGTTGCTAGAATTTCGGATCAGCAAGTAGTAGAAACAACTTCAAGAGAGATTACTCAGGGTTTACTTGAAGCATATGCTACCAATTACGCTAATGGAGATGTAAATGACATTACGTACTATACAGCTACATCCCAAGAAGAAGATAGAGTTAACAATGGAGATGATTACTCATTGGTTTGGAGCGGAGACACAATAACAGGACTTGATTTCAGTGTAGAGGATTCTAAGTATTGGCTTTCAGTGGAGAAAAGTGCTCCTGGAATCAAAGCGGACGCTCCAGCAGACATTAGTATTTCCAATATCTCTATCTTCAATGCTGGCGATACTTACAACCAGGATGATTTGGTTTTTCACAACAATGCTATATTCAAATGTGTAGTTTCTTCAACAACAGAGACACCTTCTACTGGAACAGATTGGGGTATGGTTTGTAGTGCTTTGACTATAAAGTTCTCTGTATTGAAGCCAGATAAGAGTGGTGTTGTGGAAGCATTCAATGATACTGCTATAATAGATGTTGATGGGAATAATGGTTCCAATCCTATGAGATGTCAATTTACATCAGGTGAATGTACAAAGGTTATCATAATGAAGAATAATTCAGATTGTGGTGAATGGATATTCCCATTGAGAAGTAAGAGAGATAATATAAGAAACTTGGATACTGGAACAGTTTACAATGTTAGAATAAATAATCAAGAAAATATTAAGGTTATTTTACCGTTCTAATTGAATTATAAATATTGAAAAGGAGAGTTTATGATAATTCAAAGTAAGGTTTGGGGTAAAACCCAGAAAATTTTTGGAAATGAAAACTTTGAAATTCATAGGATTGAAGTTGAAAAAGGTGGTTATTGTAGCAAACACTACCATAAACACAAGTACAATATGTTTTTCATTGAATCTGGTGAATTGACAATTAAGATTTGGAGAAGAGATTCTGGTATAGTTGACTCTACTTCAATATCGGAAGGTCAATCTACAGTTGTCGATCCTGGGTCGTGGCATATGTTTATTGGCGCTGATGACACAATTGCTTACGAAATTTACTGGACGGAATCGATAAGTGAGGATATAGTGAGAGAATTTTCCGGTGGTATTGGAATTGAAAATGAAAGTATGTATGGTGATAGATTCTTTAGAAGAAGAGTAGGTAAGTTTGAGCAAAGGCAGATTGACGCAACAAAAATAATCTATGATGTATTCAAGCCCAAAAGTGTTTTTGATTTTGGTTGTGGAATAGGAAGTTATTTACTGGCTTTCAAAAGAATTGGATGTAAGGTAACAGGATGTGACAAGTATTATGATGTAGCTAAGAAATACATCAATGAGGAGGTTGTCAACGACATCTTTCCGTTTGATATTGGTTTCAACAAGATCAAATCAAATGTAAAGTACGATCTGGTTCAGTGTATAGAGGTTGCTGAGCATCTTGCTCCTTGGAAATCGGAGTCTTTAGTAAATACAATTACTTATCTTTCAGGAAGACATATATTGTTTTCTGCTGCGCAACCAGGACAAAGAGGAAGAGGACATGTCAATTGTAGAAGTAAAATTTATTGGATTGACTTGTTTGAGAAGAATGGATTTTTCGTAGATGAAAAATTACAATCAGAAATAACTAATAGAATGATTCAAGACGGTGATACACTGTCTCTTGCCAAAAATATAATGGTTTTCAAGGGTTGAAAGGAGAAGTTTTTTATGGAAATGTATTTAGTTGTTAGAAAGGCAGACAAGACCTTAGTTGAGCAAAGTGGCGCATATTCTTCACCAATGCCAAGTAATAATATTATTTTGACGAATATAGTCAAAAAGTATGGTGGAGAAACCACTGATTATGAAGTCTACTCAATTACCGACGACCCAACAATAGAAAGAGTTCTAAATGGTGACGAATATTCTTTGATTTGGAATGATAATGCTGTAACTGGTTTGGATTTTTTACTTGAAGAGTCAAAGAGACTTATAGTTTTTAGAGGAGCCAATCCGAATAATACTGATGAGTTGAAGTTGGAAATAATGGCTGATGGGGTTGACTCTACATTGATACAGTGTACGGCTTATGCTTCATATGAATCCGATGATGTCAATGAAGTTGATACAGACTTCAACGAGACATTGCTGGTTCCGTTTGATTCACCATCAGGTAGGAGAGCTTTTTCCAAGTTACAATTTGTCAACGGTTATGCCGAGAAGAATTTTAAGACAACGGAATACGGATTGTGGAGAATACCTAGCAAATATAAGTTTGTTGGAAAGAACGCAAAATCGTATCCAAATTACAAATATGAAATAAATGCTTTACTAGACATCTAATTTATGGCAGCAACAATAATAAGCTCAATTCAAACCGGTCAGAAAACTGTTGCCAGCGCAAACACTTCTGATACAGTTGCAATTACGTCAGTAGATACTTCTAAGTCTATACTTCTGTACAGTGTAAGACTTCCAGGAGCTCCTAATGCGGGTGGAACTCGTTTGGTTGGGCATTTGACAGATTCTACAACAATCACTTTTTATAAAGACGAAAGTGGTGACGATATAATAGTTGAATGGAAAGTGTTGGAATTCAGTAGTGGAGTTTATGTTCAAAGAGGCACCACTACAGAAGCTTCCAGTCAAATCAATAATACTATTAGCTCTGTAGATACTGGAAAATCTTTTGTATTATCGGATGGTTATTGGATAGATGCTACTTTTACAAGGTCTACAGAAAAACCTAATGCGTGGTTGACTTCTTCAACTAATGTAAGAATTGGAAGAGGCTCATCTGCATCTAATATGAGGGCCGTGTTTCAATGTGTACAGATAGATAATGCTACTACCCAAACGGGATTGTTAAATCTAACATCGACTTCAGATACCGTATCCATCACCAGCGTTACAACTGGTAAAGCTTTTGTCATCGGCTCGGGAACTGATGGTGGTGGAGTAAAAGTAGAAGGTCCAGATGACTGGGCCATGTCGGTAGAATTGACAAGCTCTACTAATATAACATTCAGGCATTATGATAATGCCAGAGATTATAATTGTAGGTGGCACGTAATAGAATTATCAGACGGTGATTTTTCGGTTCAGAGAGGTAACCATAGCTTTTCATCTACAAACGCTGAAGATGTAATATTATCATCTATAAATGAAGATGTGTCTGTGGCTATTATGGGAGGTCAAGGAAATAGCCACATGGCTCGTACCTCTGAAAGTAATAGAGGAGCAAATTCTTATCCATCATCTTGTGCTACCAATAAGTTAACATCTTCTAACAATATGGAAGTTGAGTGTGATGGATGGAATAGTGGAGTGACTACTATATTAGATTGGCAAGTTTTAGAATTTCCTGAACCTGACGAAAGTTCATCATCGAGTTCCAGTTCGAGTTCATCGTCGAGTAGCCAAAGCTCCCAGTCTTCTGAAAGCAGTAGTTCGAGCAGTTCTCAGAGCAGCCAGAGTTCTGAGAGTTCTTCTTCACAAAGTTCACAGAGCAGTGAATCGAGTTCAAGTAGCTCTTCACAAAGTTCACAGAGCAGTGAAAGCTCAAGTAGCCAAAGTTCTCAGTCTTCTGAAAGCAGTAGTTCGAGTAGTTCACAAAGTTCACAGAGCAGTGAATCGAGTTCTAGCCAGAGTTCGCAGTCTTCTGCCTCGAGTAGTTCGAGCAGTTCACAATCGAGCCAGTCATCTGAGTCAAGCTCTAGTAGTTCTTCTCAGAGTAGTCAAAGTTCAGAATCAAGTAGCTCACAAAGTTCTCAGAGTTCCGAGAGTTCTTCTTCACAAAGTTCTCAAAGTTCTCAAAGTTCTGAGTCGAGTTCTTCTTCGAGTAGCCAGAGTTCTCAAAGTTCTCAAAGTTCTGAGTCGAGTTCTTCTTCGAGTAGCCAGAGTTCTGCCTCGAGTAGTTCGAGCAGTTCACAGTCAAGTGAATCTAGTTCAAGTAGTTCGTCATCGAGCAGTCAAAGTTCGCAATCTAGCCAGTCCTCTGAGTCAAGCTCAAGTAGTTCCCAGAGTAGTCAGTCTTCTGAGTCAAGCTCAAGTAGTTCCCAGAGTAGTCAGTCTTCTGAGTCAAGCTCGAGTAGTTCCCAGAGTTCGGATAGTTCCAGTGAGTCTGGTCCTTCCAGTTCAAGTTTTAGTTCCGATTCTAGTTCTAGTTTGAGTTCAGAAAGTTCTTCCTCATCGAGTAGCCAATCTTCTCAGTCGAGTCAATCTTCTGAGAGTAGCTCGAGTAGTTCATCTGAATCTAGTCGGAGTTCGGCGTCGAGTAGCTCGATTAGTTCTCAGAGTAGTCAGTCTTCTGAGTCAAGCCAAAGCTCATCCTCGAGTAGCTCAAGTAGTTCTAGCCAGAGTTCTCAAAGTTCTCAGAGTAGTGAGTCAAGCCAAAGCTCTTCCTCGAGTAGTTCGAGTAGTTCGAGCCAAAGCTCCCAGAGTTCACTAAGTAGTGAATCAAGTCCTAGTAGTTCGTCTGAAAGTTCTGTTTCGAGTGGCTCGCAAAGTTCTCAGAGCAGCGAGTCAAGTAGTTCAAGCAGCTCGCAAAGTTCTCAGAGTTCTCAGTCATCTGTTTCGAGTAGCTCAAGTAGTTCTAGCCAGAGTTCTCAAAGTTCTCAGAGTAGTGAGTCTAGTCCTAGTAGTTCATCTCAGAGTTCTGCTTCGAGTAGCTCAAGTAGTTCTAGCCAGAGTTCTCAAAGTTCTCAGAGTAGTGAGTCTATTCCTAGTAGTTCATCTCAGAGTTCTGCTTCGAGTAGCTCGAGTAGTTCTTCGTCCAGCTTGTCAAGCTCAAGCTCTAACAGTAGTTCCATAAGTTCTAGTTCATCAAGCAGCGAATCAAGTTCGTCAAGTGAGAGTAGCTCTTCTGATGACTATGATTATTTCAAGTTGAACAACATAAATAACCCTTATATAAACAAGTGTTATTCGTCTACTTATTACAACAACGAGAGAGAACTATACGATTTACTTGTCACAGAGGCATATAATACTCATGGTGTCTGTATGATTTACTATGTGACTTCTTACGATAAAGATTATGATAGAGTTTGGGGAGAAGATAACAATAGAGAATTCCAGAGATACTTCCAATTCAATGCCTACTTCAATCTTCCAAGAGAAGAAAGATTGTGGACAAAGTTTGGAATAGAAGGAATAGATCAGTTCTCAATGTATGTGTCCAAGAGACATTTTTGGGATGCTTCTCAGTACAACTCTGGACAGACACAGAAAGTCAACAAACCATATATACCAAAGGTTGGAGATTATATACAGTCCAACTATAACAAATACATCTATGAGATAGTCGAAGTAAAAGATGAAACAATGATGTACTTGTTGAGTAAACAACACGTCTGGGAGTTCTTAGTGAGACCATTCAAGGACGAGAAGATTTCTCTTACATCAGCAACTTCTGCTTCTCCAATATCAGCATCAACGGATAAGACAACAGATAAGTTTGATGTTACTCACATAATAGATATTGAGAAGACCGATGTAAACTACGATCCATCTGATACTGAATGTGACCCTAATGATCCGTTTGGGAACTGGAATTAGCGACGTAATATTATAAATACTTTCAAATGATAAAAGTTTGGAGGTTTATTATGGTTTTTAATTGTAAAGAATGTGGTAAAGATTTTGATTTTAAATCAATCCGTGCTTTTGTTCAATGGCATATATATATATATATGTAAATTTCATAAGTCTTCTATAGAATCTACGACTATAACAAGTCGTCAAATAAATTCTAAAAAGAATGTTTTGAGAGATAAAGAATTTTTAGAAATGATAAAAGGAGAATAAATTATGCCAACAATTGTAGGAACACTTTTGATACCTAACGCAGATTATCTTGAATCTGTTTCCGCTGTTGACGTTCAGTCAAACGGACAAACAATATATGTGACATATATTGATTCTGATGGTAACCTAAAGGCCGGATCGACAAGTTTCGTACAGAATGTAGATGGTTCCGTACCATCGGCAATGTCTGGATGCTCTATATTATAAAGGATCATAAATGAGTCTTTTTGATTATGAAAAGGAGAAACAACTCCAAGAGGATTTAGAAAATCTTTTTGAGAGTAAGGTAAGAATTTCCAAGAAGGATTTGGTGAACTTTCTAAAGAAAGACGAAAGTCCTAAGGAAGAAGTTGCGTCTGTTGAATCAGAAGAACTAAAGTTTGTGGATGTAAAGGATAAGATTGAACCAGATGTAGATGTTGTTGAAAAAGAAGAAAGCATTGACAATGATGGTTTCGTGGAATCTCCTAAGCCAAAGATAATGGATAGACTTCTTGACGAGTATGAGGACAACAAGGAATCAAAGGAAGAGAGTAAGGAAGATGCTAAAGTTGTTTACTGGGGTGGTGGAGAAAATAATAGTATAGTTACTCTTGGAAATGGTACATCTATTTATAAAGATAAGTTCGGATCAGAACTTAGGTTGAAGTCACTATCTGCTACTGGATCGACTAGTATAACAGAGGTTGGAGATGTTGTTGTAATAAGTTCAACTGTTAGTGGTACAGATTCTTGGAGTACAGTTTCGGGTGATTACTATACTTCAGATGAAGTTGACGATTTGATAAGTGCTGTTAGTGCTACAAGCACTATAAGAATAACTAGTGCCGATTCTCCTTATAATATATCAAACAGTGATATTGTTATTTTCGCAAATACAAACAATCAAGCAGATGTTTCTGCTAATTTACCCGCTGGAGTTGAAGGAAGAAGAGTGAGAATAACAAACACAGGGACTACTGATGCTGGAAAGGTTTATGTTGTTCCTAATGGTTCCGAAAATTTGTTTGGTGATAATACAGCTTTTGAAATGATTGAAGCTGAAACTATAGAAATTTATTTCAACACTACTGACGGATGGTGGTAAAAATATGAGTATAATAAGAGAAGTTCAAATAGATGCTACTGAAGCCAATGTCCAATATCCTTTATCAACTGATGGTGATACTGTATATGCTAAGGATATAAACGTATCAGCAGTATAAATACAAGTAATCATTAGGAGAATATTTGTATGGAAGAAAATAAAAAGCTTCTTTATGAGAAGATTGCTAACATTAGCGAAACTAAAAGTCAGCTTCAAGAAGAGAATGAAATTCTCAAGAAGCAAATCAATGAATATCATGATAATATTTTTGATGACTTCTGTGAGTTTGTTAATGTGATTATGGAAAAAGTTGACTTTAGTAAAGAAGAAATAAATGAAGGTGTGTTTGGCGAGCAGCCAAGAGAAAAGCAAATGGCAAAATTCTTTATCAAGGCTATAAAAGATAGAGCTGCTAAAGAGGGAGTTGACCCAAAGGAAGTAGTAAGAAATATTTCAGCAATGTTGAAGGTATTTTAATTATGAGCAGCGCGGAACATAAAAGTAATGTTGATACTATTTTGTCATATATACTTATTAAGAAATTAGTAACTCCAATAACTAGGAGTAAAGGATACCAATTAGGTTTGGTTAATGCTGCTGGTAAAGTTATTAGAGAACCTAAGACAGATAAAGAACATGAAGCTTTAACACTAGCAGATAGAATAGTATTCAAACTAAAAAGATTACTTGGAAGCAAACTTCTAAACCTTAACAATTTTCTGTATCTCCAGACAATAAATAATGATTTCTATAACAAGCTTGTTGTTAGAGGAACTATTAAGCAGAGAGCAGAGATAAAGAGAATAGCTAGAGATGTTCAGGGAATAAAAGAGAAGTATAACTTAGAAACAGAAGAAGTGATTTACTCCATTCTGAAAGAGGAATTAGAACAGGAATTTTAATATGCCATCCAAATTTCAACAACAATACGACAGAAAGAAGATAGAAACTCAGAGAGCCTTAATTTCTGATTTGAATGATGAAATAGCTGATCTTAATGATAAGATGAGGGGTGTTACTGATCCTGACTTGAAAAAGGCAATAAGATCAGAAATTGATGCTAAGAAGATTAGAATAAATTCTATAAAGAAAGGTCAACCAGTCAAACCAAGAGCTGCTGCTTTTGCTTTTGAGGAATCTCAGAATTTGAAAGAAGGTCTTGATGATATAAAAGACAAGTGGGTTGAAAAGATTACCAAGAGAGGTAGAAGTAAGTCAGAGGTTTCAGATTTTGCAGATGAACAAGTCAGAAAGTTAGAAGACAGATATGGTGATGATTATTCTGCTATTGTTGGAACTTTGAAAAAAATTCTATCAAACAAGTACGATGTTTCTCTTGACGAAGAAGCACAAGCATCAGTAACTACAAGTACAGTCGGATCACCAACAATGTCAACAAGTAATGGTGGAACAGAACCTGCTGTATATGGTAGTTCTCATATCTATGCTACAAAAGTTGGTAAAACGGCTAGTCGTAAAGGTGATATAGAAGTTTGTCCTGATTGTGGATATAAAAAATGTAGATGTAAAAAAAAGAAGAATAAAAAGAATTATAGAGAGTTTGTTGATTATTACTTTGAATCGGAGGAATAAGAATGCCAAATCCAAAAGACTATTCAAGCAAAGACGAGTGGATGAGTGCTTGTATGAGTAAAGTAGAGGGAGATGAGGGGAAGCCACACGACCAAGCTGTAGCGCAATGTCTAAGTATGTGGGAGAGAAAGAACGAATCATTCAAAGAGTTTATTGATAATTATCTAAGTGAAGAATAATTAAAGGAGGACAGAGGGTAGCTCCCTTTTCCCGAAACCTTACTTAGGTTATATGTTGCTTGATGAATTTGTAGAAATTCCTAAGATATTTGAAGAAAATGGTTGTAAACTAATTAGTGATAAATATATAAGTAATGATAAGAAGTTGAAGTATATTTGTGAGTGTGGTAGAGAGTCGGAGATAACTTTAGCTAACTTTTTTAATGGGTCAAAGATGTGGTTGTATTCGTTCTTTAGGTGAAAGAAAAATTGAAAAATGGTTAAAAGATAATAATATTAAGTTTATTTCACAAAAAAGATTTAGAGAATGTAAAAATATACGAAATTGCCTTTTGATTTTTACCTCCCAAAATATAATACTTGTATTGAATATGATGGAGAACAACATTTTCAACCAGTTCAATTTGGTGGAATTAGTTTAAAAGAAGCTGAATTAAACTTAAAGAATAAGAAGCATAATGATAATATAAAGGAAAAATTTTGTAAAATGAAAAATATTCATTTATTAAGAATTAAATATTTAGACAATTGTTTTGAAAAATTAAATGATTGTTTAGGAGGATGTTAATATGGGAATTGATTTGAGTTCCATTTTTCTTTTTAATCCATTTGCTAAGTACTTCCGTCAGTCAAGACCAGAGGAAGAAAAGGTAGAGGAGCAGGAGATTGAAAATAGTCAGGGTGTATCTCAGGAAGAGGTTGACCTTGCTAACTTTATCAACTACGATTATCTATCTGATCCGGGTGCTGCTGTTACATATGTTGGAATACAGTTTGAGCAATACTTCGGAAGTAAAAGAGGTAGAATACAAAAGTATCGTCAGATGGCGAGGTATCCAATTATTAACGATGCTCTAAACCAAATATGTGATGATGCTGTTGTCGATAATCCTGAAGGCGATATGCTAAGTCTTGAGATAAACGAAGAAATTCCAGAACACATTGAGGACGAAATCAGAAAGATATGGGATTACCTTATTGTAAGTGTTTACAAGTTCAACGAGAGAGGTTGGGAACTATTTAGAAAATGGTTGATTGAAGCAGAAATTTACATTGAGATGGTTCTTAATGATAAGGGTGATGATATAATTGGTATCAAAATTCTTCCTGCTCATACCATGATGCCTGTCTACGAAGAGAATAAGGTCAAGGCATACATGCAGGTCAACGTAAATGCTCCTGAGGCTGTCAAGGGAGTTGACCACACACATCAAGGTAACGTTGCTTATGCTCAGTCAACGTCATATGCCGATGGAGAACCAAACAACATCATATTTGATAAGGACCAGATTGCTTATGCCAACTATGGAGATTATGGTGAGAACTTTCTTGATGTGAGAGGATTTCTTGAATCTGCTATTAGACCATTCAACCAGCTCAACAACATGGAAGATGCCATCGTTGTACATAGACTTGTTAGAGCACCACAAAGAAGAATCTGGAATATCTATACTGGTAGAATGCCAAAGGGTAAGGCTGATGAGTTTGTAAAACAGCTCGCAAACAGATATAGAAAGAAGTTGATTTACGATCCAGAAACAGGAGCGATGAACTCGGCACAGAATGTTCAGTCGCTTACAGAAGATTATTGGTTTACGAGAGATATCAATGGAAACGGAACAACTGTAGATACTATTGGTGGTGAGTCTAATTTCAGTGAAATGGACGACGTAAAGTACTTTCAAGAAAATCTTTATAAGTCCCTTATGCTACCTCGTTCGAGATGGGAGGACCCAGCGACATCTATGTACTCATCAGGTAAGTCTGGTGAGATTCAGAGAGAGGAAATAAAGTTCGCAAGATTTGTAGAGAGATTACAAAGAAGATTCAAATACATCATTCTTGATCCATTCATTACTTTGATGAGACTTCGTGGAATTGACGAAAGATATGTTGACCAAAACATATTCAATGTTAAGTTTACAAAGTCCAACTTGTTCAAGGAATACAAGGAAATGGAGTTGATGGAATCGAGATTATCCATTCTTGGAGCAGCATCAGAGTTTATTTACAACCCAACAGAAAATCCAACCGGTTATTTCGCACCAGAATTCGCACTAAAGAGAATGTTCTTGATGAGTGATGAAGAGTGGATTTGGAATAAGGAATTGATGGACAAGATTAAACCAACTGAAGAAGAGCAGGCTGCTTTGGCAGCGGCTGGTGGTGAAGGCGGTTTCGGTGGTGCTGGTGAAATTGGTGGAGAATTTGGAGCACCTGATGTTGGTGGTGAAGTAGAGGCCGACGCGGAAGGTGGTGGAGAAGCAGAGGTAGGAGGGGAAGAAGAGGCTTCTCCAGAGACACCTGAGTCATTTTCATTCGCATTTGGGGATAACGACTCTCAAATTTTGAAAGAATGGAATACATTCGATACGTCAATTAGGAAAAGATATGAGGACAAAAATTTGAGAAAAAGTTTTAAGTTTAATAAATAAGTATAATTAACTATAAATACTAACTGAGACATTTATTTGCATTAAAAATTGTTAAGGAGGAGTTATGAAGTCAGTTATAAAAAGAGTTCTCGATGGAGATTGGGCAAGTCTTCAGGCAGACATTGAGAAGATGGCAGCAACTAAGGTCAAGACAAAAGTTGACGAAAAGAAGATGGATGTCTTGGCAAAGATGAATGGCATCAATGTTGATAAGCAGAAGGAAGTAATGTCGGTTTCAAAATAATAGGAGAGACTTATGAAGCTTTTAACAGAGTTTGTCTCGTTTGATAAACTTGAAGTTATCAAAGAAGAGAAGGAAGGAAAGAAAGAGTTCAGGTTGAGAGGTCCCTTCTTAGAAGCAGAAATCAAGAACAAGAACGGAAGAGTTTACTCAAAGGATATTCTTGTCCGTGAAGTCAATGACTTTGTGGAATCTAAGATCATGAAGAATAGAAGTATGGGTGAACTTGACCATCCAGAAAATCCCCAGATTAATCTTGAGAGAGTATCTCATATTATAGAGGAACTTAAAATGGATGGTAACGTTGGTATTGGTAGTGCTAAACTCATTGATACACCAATGGGTAGAATTGCCAAGACTCTTGTAGATGAGGGAATCATTGTAGGAATGTCAACCCGTGGTGTTGGAACTCTTGATGGAGCAACCGTTAAGGAAGACTATAAACTTATCACAGTTGACATTGTTGCTGATCCATCCGCACCTAACTGTTTCGTAGAAGGTGTACTGGAAAATAAGGAATTTGTCATTGATGGTGACCAAATTGTTGAGGTTGCTGTGCAGAACTTACAAAGAAAGGTAGATAAAAAATACGAGCCTAACTCATTGTCAAAGCATGTGTTAGGTTATATGTTAGATTTTTTGAGTGAAATTCAGCGCAAAAATGTGTAAAAAGTTGCTGTTTTTTAAGTCCCAATTTTATAAATAATTACAGCAAATCAATAGGAGGAGCTTGATATGAGTAAGAAAATTACAGAAAAAATTAAGGAAATGTTGACTCCTGAGGACCTTAAGGTTTTCGAAGCTGCGGTTGAGAAAATGGTCTCCACAAGAGTCAAGTTGAAGGAAGAGGAAATAAAAGCAAAGTATGACGAGCTTGCTGAAGAGTATGTCAGTAAGAAAGTCAACGAAGAGCTTGAAACAGCTAAAGCATCTCTTATAGAAGAGTACGACGCAAAGCTTAAGAACATTGAGCAGAAAGTTGTTACAAAGCTTGGCTCTTTCCTTGACCATGTTATTGTCGAACAGATTTCTGAAGAATCTATCGAGAAGCTTGCGATTAATGAAATTGCAATGCCGGTTGTTGAACAGATCAGAAAGGTCTTTACAAACAACTATGTAGAGCTTGACACTGATGGTGCCGCTCTTCTTAAAGCGGAGCAGCGTAAAGTTGCAAAGCTTGAGAATGAATTGTCAGAAGCTCACGCAAAGATTATGGAATCTGAAGAGAGACTTGAGAAGTCAGCAACATTCTTGCTTATTTCTGAAAAGACACAGGGTCTTACAGGAAGTCAGAAGCAGAGAGTTGCAAAGATGTTCAAGAATAAGAAGTTTGAAGAAGTCAAAGAAGGAATTGACACATTTGTAGAAATGGTCAAAGAATCCAATTCTCCAAGATTAAAGAGTGTGGGTAAGGGAACTCTCGACGAAATCATTACTGAGGAAGATAATATTGGAGAAGAAAAGAAAGTAATCAAAGAAGAAAAGCAAGAATTCTCGTTTGCTGAAAGAGCAAATAGATACTTGGATGAATAATAAATCGGTCTTACCATAAATGAGGAGGAGAAAGATATGAGTCTTGCATTAATCAAAAAATGGGAACAGGCTGAAGGTAAGATGTCCATTAAGGATATCAAGGACAGATACGTTAAGGAAAACCTTGCAACTCTTTTGGAAAACCAGGAGAGAAAGGACTTTAACGGTCAGGAAGTCATTAGTGAAGCTTCCAACCACGGTGCTACCAACTATGGTAGTCTTGGTGGATTCACTGATGGTGCCGCTGCAAGTGACTCTTGGATTTTCCGTCCAATTGCTCTTGCTCTTGTCAGAAGAACATTCCCAGATTTGTTCGCTAACAAGGTTGTCGGTGTCCAGGCTATGTCCACACCTGTCGGTCTTGCATACGCAATGAGAGTCGTCTACGATGACGGAAACGGAAACGAAGCTGCTTGGGACAATGTTCCTGAGTATGGTGGATACACTGGAAGTCAGGTTGGTGTTTCTGGTACACTTCAGGGTGGTCATACTAACACATCTGCCGACACAGGTATTTACGACACATCTGGTACTGGTGCTACTACATCTGCTGCTGAAGCTTGGACACTTGATGACACTTGTAACTCAGACGAATCCGAAGTTGATGGTTGTGGAGATTGGCCACAGCTTAAGATGAGAATTGACCAGCTTGCTATCACTGCAAAGACCAGAAAGCTTGCAGCTAGCTTCAGTCTTGAAGCTGCTCAGGACGTAAAGGCGATGCACGGAATTGACATCGAAAGAGAAATGGTTCAGTTCTTGCAGTATGAAGTTACCGCAGAACTTGACAGAGAACTTATTCTTAGAATGAAGAGTGCGGCTACTGACACTACTAACGGTGGTGAGAATGTTGGTGCTATCGACCTTACTGGTGGTGGTACTGGTATCGACGGTAGATGGTCTGGTGAAAAATACATGAACATTGTTTCATCTATTGTGTATCAGGCTAACAAGATTTCTGTTACAACAAGACGTGGTCCTGGTAACTTCGTAGTTGTTTCACCAGCTATCGCAACTGCTCTTCAGGCTGCTGGACACCAGTTCGTAGCATACAACCAGAATGTTAACGCAACTCAGGTTATGGCTGCAATTGGTAAGCTCAATGGAACAATAGATGTTTACCGTGACCAGTACGCAAGAACAGAATATGCTCTTGTCGGTTATAAGGGTCCTGGTATCTCTGATACTGGTATCATCTTTAGCCCATACATCATGGGTCTTACCAACAGAGCAATCCACCCAGATGACTTCACTCCAAGAGTTGGTGTGATGTCCAGATATGCTATTACTGACACATTGCTTGGTTCTGGTAGATATTATCGCTTGATACCATACTACAATGTACAGAAGCTTATCCCTGGTGCTACTACTTCTAATCTTCCTTCTGGTTTCTAATCAGTAAAGATTCGTAAGTATATAAAGTAAAAGTCAAGGAGACCATCTCCTTGACTTTTTTATTTAAAATATGATAAAATTATATGATTGTCTTTTATCAACGTATAGAATTTGAAGGGAATATTATTATGATATGTGAAATATGTAAAGAATTTGAAACAAAAACTTTTAGAGGTTTGTCATTGCATATTAGGAATAATCATAATTTTGATATTAAGGAATATTATGATATTTACTTAAAAAAAGACGCAGAAGGAATTTGCACAGAATGTGGTAAAGAAACATCGTTTATAAGTTTAACAAAAGGATATTTTAATTTCTGTTCATCAAAATGTAGTAATAGTTCAAAAAATACTCGACAAAAAATAGAACAGACAAAATTAAATAAGTATGGAGATATTAAGTATAATAATAAAGAAAAATCTTCACAAACATGGAGAAATAAAACAATAGAAGAAATTGCAGATATAGTAGATAAAAGAAGAATTACTAAAAATAAAATATATGGAGATGAAAAGTTTAATAACAGAGATAAAGCAAAAAAAACATGTATAGATAGATACGGAGTAAAACATTTTACTAATAGAAAAAAATATATAAAAACTTGTTTGGATAGGTATGGAGTAGAAAATCCGTTTCAATTGGAAGAAGTTAAAGAAGAAATTCGTAAATATTTTTTGGATAATTTTGGAGTTGACCATCCAATGAAAATAGAAAAGGTGAAAAATAAAGTAGTTAACGGTGTTAATAATTTTTATAAAAATAAAAACGAAGAGATGTTTAAGAAGTATTTTAAAATATTAAAATATAAAGATGAAAATAATATACACGTTAGATGTAAAAATTGTGGTTGCGATTTTTGGATACAAAAACAATATTTTATTTGGAGATTTAATAAAAAGGTTCATCCTTGCTATAAATGTTACAACCTATCAAATATATCAATCTATGAAAAAGAATTATTTGATTTTATTGAAATTAATTACAATGGTGAAATTATAAAAAATTATAGAAAATTGATATATCCATATGAATTAGATATTTATATTCCTGAATTAAAATTGGCTTTTGAATTTAATGGGTTGTATTGGCATAATGAAAAGTTTGTAGATAAAAATTATCATCTTAATAAAACGGAATTATGTGAAGAAAAAGGAATACACTTAGTTCAGATTTATGAAGATGATTGGGTTCTTAAAAAAGATGTAGTGAAATCGAGGATTTTAAATTTATTAGGAAAGTCTAAAAAAATATATGCTAGGAAATGTATTATAAAAGAAGTAACATTTAAAGATGCTAAAGAATTTTTAGAAGAAAATCATTTACAAGGTTACTGTGTCAGTAAGATTAATTATGGATTATATTATAATGATGAATTATTATCATTAATGACTTTTAGTAAATTAAGAAAAAGTCTTGGTTTTAATAATGTAAATGGATCATATGAATTATTAAGATTTTGTAATAAGCTAAACACTACGGTTGTTGGTGCTACAAGTAGATTATTTAAAAGTTTTTTGAATAATTATAAACCAGAAATTGTTATTAGTTATGCCGATAGATTTTGGACTACTATTATAAATGGTGTAGTTTATGAAAAAATAGGTTTTGAATTGGTTGGTAAGACTACTCCAAATTATTTTTATGTACATAATAAGATAAGGAGAAATAGATTTAATTATAGAAAAGATATATTGATTAAGCAGGGGTTTGATAAAAATAAAACAGAGCACGATATAATGTATAATAGAGGAATATATAGAATATATAATTCTGGAAATTTAAAGTATGTTTATAAAAAATAATAAATATTTATTGTATTTTTCGCTAAAAAATTCATTTTAGACTAAAAGTATAAATATATGTGAGAGTAAGTTTTAAATGTCTTTTAGGAGGTTTGACATGAAGGTAGTTAACGTTGCTGGTTTTGATGTAAAGTTTGAGAAGGAAGGTAGAGTTTACAGAGTACCTAATGATGGAAGACTACATCCAATTCCTGACAAATGTTTTTATGAAGATAATTTTCAGGGTTTGCTAAGAGTAATAATTCCACCACAACCAGTTAAGCAGATTATAAAGAAGATGGAATGTTTTAACAAAAAGAATGTTGACGTTAATGAACCAAATATAAAAGAGATTATCATAGATAAAGTTGAAGAGAAGAAAAACAAACCACTCAAGGGAAAGAAGATCAAATCTAAAGTTAGAGCTGAGTTGAAGAAGACCACGAAAAAGACAAGTCAGAAAAATAAAGAGGAATAATTTATGGCTAAGATTACCAATTTGAATCAAATGAAGGATTATGTTATAACACAACTAGGACATCCTGTTATCAACATTGAAATTTCTAATACGCAGTTGGAACAGGCTATAGAGGATGCGTGTCAAGACTTCAATCGTTATAACTACGACGAGGGTTCTTACAGAGACTATTTTATTCTTCAGACATCAGCGGGTCAGCAGGACTATGCTGTTTCCGCTGTTAGAGATTACTCTACTGGTGCGACTCTTGACAATGTTGAATTTATATGGGATTTCTCTATTTCATTTGGTATGGATGGAATAAACACTTTGTTTAGTCCTGCTCACATTCTTCTTTACAACCAATATGTGGAGCAAGGTAGCTATCCCGGAGGTCCTGGATATGGAGCACCTGGAGGATTAGCGTTGGCAAACTATCAAACAGCTATGATATATCTTGACATGATTAATGAGATGTTTGGTAAGATGTATTCTGTTGACTATATCCCCGGAAGAGAGATTATAAGAATAACACCAACACCAACAACAGCATTGATTGGTGTGCTCATTCTTTGGAGAAGAGAATATGCTTATAATTTGTATAACAATCCACTAGTAAAGAAACTTGCTGTTGCAAGAGCTGGCATTAGATGGGGTAGAAATCTTAACAAATATGGTGGACAAATGCCCGATGGTTTGACAATTAATGCTAGTGAAATTATTAGTGAATATAAAGAAATGGAAGAGAAGTGGCTCGATAGAATGTTTGATGAGTCACATCCTCCCGATTTTATAGTCGCTTGATTTATATAATCTGGAGGACAGAGGGTAGCTCCCTTTTCCCGAAACCTTACTTAGTATGGATTACTCCAATTTAGAACCTGGTAAGGAGTTTATTATGGAAATTTGTAAAGTTTGCGGGAAAGAATGTAAAAATTTCAATGGATTAGCTTCTCATATAAATCAAAATCATGCAGATTATAATGTTCAAAAATATTATGATGAATTTCTGTTGAAAGAAGAATCAGAAAAATTTTGTAATTTTTGTAAAAAACAATTGAAATTCAAGAGACTTTCTATTGGTTATGCAAAATATTGTTCCAGTCTGTGTAGTAATAAATCAGAACAGACAAAAAATAAGTATAAAAATACCATGATGAATAAGTATGGAGTAGATAATTCTTTTAAATCAGAAGAAGTCAAAAGTAAAATTAAGGAAACAAATTTAAAAAAATATGGCAGTGATGTATATATTGTTAGTGAAGATTGCTTGACAAAGAAAAATAATACATTATTAAACAAATATGGAGTCGATCATTATTCTAAAACAGATATTTTTAAAATGAAAGCTTCTAATAAATGTTATTGGAAGTCTAATGAATCCAGAATGAAATTGTTAAAAATATTTGAAGAAAAAAAATTGAAAACTATAATGGATAGATTAGACGAATCTTTGAGTATCGTTTCTGTAAGTCAAGATAAAATTGTTTTGTTTTGTAATAATTGTAAAAATGAAGTCGAAATGTCGATACAGATGCTTCATAGAAGATATAAAAATAATGAAGTTATATGTAACGATTGTAATAAATATAGAAAGCCAATATCCAGTTTTGAATTTGAATTGTTTGATTTTATCAAAAAACAATATCAAGGTATCATTCTTACCAACGAAAAAAATATAATTGATTCATTAGAATTGGATATTTACTTACCAGAATTGAAATTGGCATTTGAATTTAACGGTCTTTATTGGCATTGTGAAATTCATAAAGATAAAAATTATCATCTAAATAAAACAGAAGAATGTGAAAAACAAGAAATTCATTTAGTACATATTTATGAAGATGATTGGATTTACAAACAAGATATAGTTAAATCAAGAATACTTAATTTACTTGGTAAATCTAAAAAGATTTATGCCAGAAAATGTTCATTGGAAGAAGTATCATATAAAGATTCAAAAGAATTTCTCGAAAAAAATCATATTCAAGGTAATTGTATATCTAAAATTAGATTGGGACTTTATTATGAAAACGAATTAGTTTCTTTAATGACTTTTGGTAAATTAAGAAAATGCCTAGGTCAAAAATCGAAAGAAAATTCATATGAATTATTAAGATTTTGTAACAAGATAAATACTTCTGTTGTTGGTGGTGCTAATAAGTTGTTTAAGTATTTTATAAATGAATATAATACA
>Ga0081528_100068_pt1 | contig 83973 bp, 64 predicted proteins | sample HotLakmasection4_FD_71011 | JGI IMG/M metagenome (GOLD analysis project Ga0081528, IMG submission 71011) | Hypersaline microbial mat communities from Hot Lake, Washington, USA - Section #4 (SPADES assembly) (version 2) | ecosystem: Environmental > Aquatic > Non-marine Saline and Alkaline >...
TTTTGGTGGCCATAAATGTTCAGAACTTTATTAAGTACCCGCTGCAGGCTGTCGGCCACTTTTTGATGGCAGGTCGTTTTTCTGGTTTTAATTCGTAAATCCCAGGAGAGCTTCATTTCATAAGGCAGCTCCATAGTTACCAGACCGGATCCCCTTTCCCCGTAAAAATCATAAAATGCAGGTGTGTGCTGCACGGGCCACCCGTTTGGGTTTGCTACTTCTATTTCTTCCGGCCTCCAGACAGGCTGAGGCTCACCGTGTTCCAGCTGAAACATCAGTTCTTCAAAGGCCGCGTTGGTTCTCGGCCCCCATAGGCCGTCTACGGGACCCGCGTCGATCCCGCGTTCATTTGCCTCAATTTGTATAAAGGTGGTTACCTGGCGGGTTTTGGGAAGATCAGAATCAATCCCGTCCACTTTGGCCAGTGCGGCCATGGTAACCGGGCCGGCTACGCCGTCAATAGCGCCGTTATATAAACCCTTCTCCTTTAAGATTTGCTGAACAATTTTTACTCTTTGTTTCATGAGTTTTCACCTTTTATCCTGTTTCAGGACGTTATTTTTCGTTTAAAATAATGGAAATCGGGTAGTGATCGCTAAATCCCGTTTCGGGATGATATGTGCTTTTTGATGAGGGGCGGCCAAACCGTATTGGGTTCGGATATCTCCCGGTGCTAACCATTTCCGGAAGCATCTCTATTTTCACCTTCTCATCACCAGAAAAACGGCCAACCTGCAGTTTAGAACCTTTTAGTATCCCGCCCTTAGAAACCAAAAACTGGTCAATTGTAAGAGGAAAATTATTGTAATAATAGCTGCCGATTCCCGCATTGTGAGTTGCCCACATCATATTATATAACCGGGGTATATTTGAATACCGTACCTTCACTTCCGAATTGGTAGACAGGCCATAGTCCACCATAGATCTGTTGAAACATTCATCATTAAAATCTCCCATCACAAAGACCGGGATATCATTTCCCCTGATTTCGAAAATCCGCTGAATCCAGTAGCTCAGTGTTTCGGCAGCAATAATGCGATACGGCTCGCTCTCATAGATACCGCTGCTGCGTGCCGGCCAGTGATTTCCAATCAAAATAAATTCTCTCCCTTTGGCCGTGCGCATATTTACCTGAAAGAGATCACGTGTGGCACTGCGCTTTAACACCTCGTAATGAAATTGCTCTTCGGCTGTGAACAGATCTGCATCGTAAATAAATGCGATATCAATTCCCCTGTTATCACTGCCGTCATGGTGAGCCACCCCGTAGTTACGGTTCATTGACGTGAGTTTTGCCATGAGCTTATCAATCACCGTTTTATTTTCAACCTCACATACGCCGAGAATATCCGGCCCCAGACCGTTGTTTAACTTTTTTATGAGTGATGATAACTGGTTCAGCTTCTTGTCCAGTATATCTTCATTCCACCCCTTCAATTCACTTCTAAGACGGCTTCTCAAGTAATCCGGACGGTCATCGGAATCTTCAATATCAAAAAGGTTTTCGACATTCCACCATGTTATATAGAAAGTGTTCATTAGCTTAGTTTTTAATTAATTTTCAATAATCTTTTGCTGATCCGCATTTATATTCAAATGCAGGGGTATATTCATTTTGAGCCGCTGCTGGTTGATTATTTCAGGCGAGAGTGCCGGATTTTGCTGAAACTCCTCCTGCTGCAGGGTTTCCCTTTGAGGCGGGGCATAGCGGTCATTCTCAATTTCTGCTTTCAGCTCAGCCGCCCGTGCCATCTCTTCCCGGTTAACCCTTGGGTTTTGTATTACCTGATTTACCATTTCAAGGGCGCTCTTTTTCTCGCCTGTATAAGCCAGCGCTTTAGCCATCACCAGTGCATCACGGCTTTCAATATTTTGCGGGAGCTGCAGGCCGGCAAGTATTTCAGCCATTCTTTTTACAGCTTCCACCCGTTCCATGCTCTGTGATTCGGTTAAAGAAATGATCCTGTTGAGCTGATTGATTTTTTCCAGGAACACATTTTCCTGCTGAATCTGTTCAGAACTTTGTCTCACAATTTCCTGTGCCGCAAGATTTCCTGGCTGTAAGTTTAGCGTCCGGCTGGCAATTTCGCGCGCTTCCTCAAAATTACCGGTAGCCAGCTGCGCTTCGGCCAGTGACCCCTGGGCCTCCGGGTCGTGATTTGACTTACAGGACTGAGCAATAGCCAGGTAGGCAGTTGTAAATGCCTCGTACTCTTCCGGCGTAAAATCACCTTCAAACAGCTTCTGTTTTTGATTTTCAAGCTCAAACTTGTTGTTCTCATACTTTATCGTCCCCAGGGAGGGATAGCCCACCATAATCACGGGAAGCAGAAAAAACGGGAGCAGTATGCCAACCTTTTTTTCTTTCACGACGCTCCAGATCAAAACAAAAATAAGGGCAGCAAACAGTACGATTCCAAGGATCATCAGGATCGATTCGTGCGGGCAGAGGTTTTGGAAGATGTTCATGGTGGTATGGAATTAAAATTTGTCACGTTTTAAAAGTGAAAACTTCTAAGGTTCTTCAAAATAGAGTAAGCGAATAAAGCTTTGAATTTGATCATTATCAATCACGTTAATCTGAAGATGAAGCTCTTTAAACCATTTGCTTTCATGATACTTTTTTACAGCATATAATGATTGCTGAGATTCAACCGATAGCCATTTATCACTATTATTATATACATCAAAATTGATGGGGAGCGCCTGTACCAGATCATACTCGGACTTTTTAAAACCTAAATCTTTAATGAATTCAGTTCTTTTATCGGACGGGATATTCCCATAAGCCGTTAAAATTAAATTCATACCCTGCTCCAGAAAAAAACTTGCGTTTTGAAGGTATTCAGGAAATTTTCTACAAATTATTTTTTCCGCTTTTTTTTGATCTATTTTCATTTTAGATGTTTTTGATTTACCTATTCTCTGTAAGTTGAGGAGTTTGCGTTAGATGGATTTGGCCATCCTCTTAATTTAACTGTTCTTCCACTCCTTATTTCCCACACTGAATTACCAGGCATTTCAAATGGGATTCGAATGGGGTATGAATTCCCAGTAGCTGTAAATTCTGAATCATCTATGGACTCACCGGAATCTAGTATAGTTTCAGTGCCAGGGTGCATATCCCCAACATCAACCCAAACCATTCTTACATTATTCAATGTTACTCTTGGAGCCGTTGGCCTAGAACTCGGTGCCATAGTCCCTCTTACAGGTTCAGAGTTCGTAATCGCGTAGTTTCCTTCTACCTCTACTCTATGAGCACCATGTAGCGTCAGCCTCATTGATTCAAGTTCGTTTAAACGAATATCTGTAACGTTTAAGTTAAATGTCCCACTGCCACTTTCTTCAGATTGTATTCGCAATACCTCATTTTCAAATACTTCCATCATTCTCCTCTGAATTTCTGGCCTACTATTCATGAAATTGTTCCACATAGAGTCCGTTGGAAAATTTATCGCTGAATCCTCTGGATTAAATGTTTGCCCATCACCCAACAGATAGTGTCTCATAAGTGCTTTTGCATACATTGACCCTTCATCACGTAAAGTCAGCCTTATTGCAACTTCACCGCCACGAACAAGACTCCCGGCCCAATCTGGCAGTTCAAATTTTTGAATAACTAGTGTACCATGTCTCTGCTGGACAACATGCGTCAACTCATGTGCCAGCAGCCGCTTGCCTTCTCTTGAACCGGGATTATACTCCCCGGAGTTGAAGAAAATATGATTCCCATGTGTGAATGCCCTGGCGCCCAGCGACTGATTCAAGCGTGATGCTTCGGGGCCGGTATGAACATTCACATTCGAAAAATCAACCCCCATTTTTTGCGACATCTCACTGTTTAGGGAATCCGGCAATTGAGTTCCCCCAGCGGCGTTTTGAATCTTTTGGGAGATTCCAGGCGGAGCTGTTCCTGCAGGCTGTCCTGAATCCGATTTCATCTGTATTTCTTCTTCTTTCTCACAATCACTGCATTTTCGCTGCAGAGTTTCTTCTTCCTCCTCCATTGATTGCTGCTGAATGCCCGGCGCCGGAGAACTCACAACGGCGTCAGCCACCCTGTCGGCCTGGCGCTCATACTGATCATCCGGAGAACCAATTTTGAGTTTTGGCTGTATGATAACCGGATTAAAATAAGGGCTTGAGTTAGTATTTGCCGATTTGAAAAAGAGATCACTTTTCCCATTTACTAAGGAAGAATCATTTTGAACTTTTGGGATTATGCTTTTCATCATATCCTCTTACATAAATGTTTCAGTTATCAAAATAGATCTGCAAACCCAACTTGTTTCGATATTTGTGCATTTATACAACACATTCATGGTGCATCGATATTTGCGGGTGCATCACTTTCATTACATCCTAATTTGGCGATCATTACACCCCATTTACCTGCTAAAAATGTCAGCCCAGCCGCAACCAGTTTTTGATGAATCCAGGTTGATAGCTGAGCCAGTGAGAACCCGGCAACTTCACCGAAAATCATTCTTGCCATTGGACCACTTACCATACCAAAAACACAGCCAAACAGAGCAGAAAATATTGTCTTACACCAATTCTGCCTAATATTCCATCCTCCTGAACGAATCCTTTCCCAAACCCATCCGCCAGCTTGAATAACCTGATCTATCAAAACTGAAACAGCTGCACCCGATAAACACCATCCCAGAACCGTACCAATTGTAACTGTGCCGGCTGCAGCTGTGGCAGGCTCCCTTCTTATCGTTTTATTCCTACCCTGCTGCACCACATGCGTCAACTCATGTGCCAGCAGTCGTTTACCATCTCTTGAGCCTGGATTGTACTCTCCGGAGTTGAAGAAAATATGATCCCCGTGTGTGAATGCCCTGGCGCCCAGTGACTGATTCAAGCGTGATGCTTCGGGGCCGGTATGAACATTCACATTCGAAAAATCAGCCCCTATTTTTTGCGACATCTCACTGTTTACGGAATCCGGCAATTGAGTTCCCCCAGCGGCGTTTTGAATCTTTTGGGAGATCCCCGGAGGAGCTGTTCCTACGGACTTACCGGCCGATGATTTCATCTGCAACCCCTCATCTTTCTCACATTCAGCGCATTTTCTCTGGAGAATTTCCCCGTTGTTTTCCTCAGACTGCTGCTGAATGGTTGGCGCCGGAGAGCTCACAACAGCTTCAGCCACCCTGTCTGCCTGACGTTCATACTGATCATCAGGAGCTCCGACTTTGAGCTTGGGCTGAATGGTCACCGGACTGAAGAACGAGCCTGCATCATGCGCCCGCGCAGAGAAAAAGACATGCTTTTCATGATTCACAGTGCTGTGATGAGCAGATTTCCGGTTTGTTTTACATTGTGCAATTTTCATCGTTCATCCTCACTTTTTCCGTTCAGGCTGACAATTTCTTCAAAAAGATTGCTGAAAATTTTCCCTTCTTTCTCCACTTCCCGCTTAATTCCCCGGAGTACGTTTTCCAGCGTAACAGTATCGGAATTCCGGCTTACCGACTGCAGCGCTGCCCAGTGAACCACATTCATGATATTTCCTCCTGTAAGCTTGTATCGCCTGGAAACTTCCCACAGGTCCAGATCCTCCCCTTTTTTCATCTTTTCGGGCAGAGACGTCTCCCAGATACGAAGACGATCATGAGCGTCAGGAAATGTAAATTTTAAAATGGCATTAAAGCGGCGCAGAAATGCATCATCAATATTTGTTTTATAGTTCGACGACAGAATCACCATCCCGTCAAAGGTTTCTACCCGCTGCAGCAGATAGCTCACTTCCTGGTTGGCATACCGGTCGTGCGAGTCGCTTACCTCTGTTCTCTTCCCAAACAGTGCATCCGCTTCATCAAAAAACAGAATCCAGTCTCTGTTGCTTGCCTTGGTAAAGAGTTTTTCCAGGTTTTTCTCTGTTTCACCAATATACTTTGATACTATTGTGGACAAATCAACCCGAAAAACCTCTCTGCCCGTATATTTTCCAAGCAGAGTGGCGGTAAGCGTTTTGCCCGTGCCGGAGGGGCCGTAAAAAAGTACACGGTATCCCGGCTTCACTTTTTCCCGCATGCCCCATTTGTCCATCAGTGTTTCGTTGTGGAGCATCCAGGTTTTTAGTTCACCAATCTTCTCTTCCAGTTCAGGTGCCAGCACCAGGTCGTCCCAGCTTCGCGAGGTTTCTATTTTCTGCGCCGGAAAATCGGGGCCAAACTCCGGGGTGGATAAGCTGCCCGTTAAGAACAGGCCTGAGTACTCTTTCGCAAGTATCAGTTTTCCGCTCATCTCGGGCTCACCGGCCGGGGCAGGCTCAAGAAGTACCACCCCTTTTTTCAATATCTGAGAGGATCTCAGCAGTGCAGCCGCCTTTAATCGATCTTCAACATCTGTGCCTCCCAATAAAAACATCACCGTTTCACCGGTGGGTAAAAAGCCCCGATGCTGCTTTCCCTTCGTACAGCCAAATACGGGAAGGTCTCCGCCATTGGGAAGAAAGGAGAGAATCATGTTTGAATAGAATTCGGGGTTAAGATGCGGGATCAGTGCAGTTCCAGCTATAATTTTTTCTTCACTGCTCAAACAGTGGCTGGAAATGAAATCCCAAAAGGGGTGGCCTGCTTCACCTTTTAACCGAAAATCGGACGCAGCCGGCGGTTTATCACTTTTCCCGAAATAGTGAGAAAGACGATTTTTTATAAACCTCTCCATTTGCGATATGAGGTGTTGATAGCTCATCTAAAACCTCCATTGAACGGTGAGCATCTCATCCATCCACGTTAGTTTTACAACGGAAATGCTCCACGGTAAACGCTTTAGGAGAATATCATGCGTAAATTCTTCAACATACAGCGTATAGCCAAACGCCTCCTTTTTTAGTATCGCTTCACGCTGCAAAAAGGAGCTTCGCAAACCGTTAACAGATGTATTTTTCAGAGCCTTCCAGTGTGAAATTACGCTGGAGAGTAATTTCACACACTCTTCTCTCTCATAATCGCTGAAATCCAAATACCTGTTGATCGGTTCATCCTGTGGCCAGCCGCACAAAAATTTTGTGAGTATGAGCTCCTCTTCGAGGAATTCTGCTTCTCCCGTCGCCAGAAAATGCAGTGCACAAACCGCTCTTTCCCGGGTTGACTGATTCCTGAACTCTCCGTTCTCCAAATAGCCAAGCCGGCTGAATAACCGGGACAGGTAGCTGTGCAGAATTACAATTCCGCCATTTTGAACCGTTACCGACTCCTTTTCGTCCGTTACAAAGAATTTATCTTCATTTTCACTGACCTTTTCCCCTGCTTTGCTCTCGGCGGTATCATCCGGCAGTTTTTGAGGATAGGTTTTTTCCAGCACTTCCTTTAAACCGTGACTCACTAACTTTTGCCTGTTTAAAAATTTCTTAAGCTCATTAAGCTGTTCTCCGTTTTGATTTGGTTCTCTACCGAAAACCTGCAACCAGCTTTGGATCATATTAGCAGCGATCAGATGTTCACCTTTCTTGATAATCAGATCCCCTAAAACTCTCTCATAAATCCCGGGTTCCACTCCTTCTATCTTCCTGTAAGCAGGGCGTTTCAATTTGTCAAAAGCCAACAATCCATTCAGCAAATCAACTATAGATTCACTGCCAAAACGTTCTTTTACTATTTTTTTGATGGTGACGAGCACCGATTTCCGCGGCCACTGGTTCACATACCGCTTCAAAACCGAAGGAGATTGCCGGATTATGGGGCGCATAAAAGCAACCCAATCCGGAGGAGATAATTTATCCATCCGTTCCCTTGCGCCGGCCATATCCTGCGGAGTTGCCCACCAGGCAAGCCGCCCGGTTTTCAAAAAATGAACCAGTAACTCCTCTGCTCGTTTTTCCGCAGACACCTTTGTGGCTGTATAACCTGGTTCAGCCTTACCCTTACGCTCACCAATGTTTAAAACCTCTCTCAGTTTATCTGCAAGTGCCCTCTCAATTTTGCCTTGTAAATTTTCTAGCTCACTTTCAGTAGTGTTTACTTCTACATTCAGAGTATCGATATGGAAATAGGTATCCGCCGGTACCCGGTCCAAAACAGGTTCCAGCTGTTCAACAGATTGCTGAGCAATTTTCCTTAGCACTTCAGAATAATGACCGTGGCTTTCCTTACTTCCGGCCGTTAAACGGACGCTCATTTTTTGGATAATATGACTGTTATCTGCGGCCACTAAAATCCTTAAACATTTTATTAATATCGGTTACTATTTTTTTGATCCTGTTATCAAACCGTCTGTTCAACTGTTTTTGAACATCCTGTAACTTTTCATGAACCGGATCAAGCGACAACACCTCCATCAACTCGTTTGGAAATGCTTCAATCGCATTTTTCGTGAATTTGAGCCATGATGGCACCACATCGGATACATGACTGTGAATGCCAATTTTGCTGTCTCTGCATGCGTGGATGTAGAAATAGAGAAGCATAAGCTCATAAAACATCTGAATAACGACCACTCTCTGAACAGGCGGTATATTAGCCGACATCCTGACGCTTCGTAATGACGGATGCCTCAGCAATTCCATCTGCAATCCCTGAATTGTTCCCATTGTATTATCATCCCACTCTCCGGCAAGTACCGGCACATGGTTTTCAATAACCATTTTGTACAGCTCAAGCACTCTTGGATAAATGCGCAGCAGCTCCACACCCAGCCCGTTTTGATACTCCTCAACACTTGAACGAATCGCTGTCATCGATTTCTTCAGAGCTTCAACTGTCAGTTCATTGCAGTTGCTTTCGGGTTGATTCGGATCTGCAGGCTCTTCGGCAGCAGGAACCCGTACCTGAACTGTTTCCTTATGTGTATCTCTGCAATATTCGTTAAAGGCTGTAAGCTCAATTTCTACTGACAAATTCTGCCCCGGCCGAACCTGCAGCTGATGTTTAAATTCAGTGGCATTTTCATTTTTTACAGGAAGTCCGTTTACAGACCATTCAAACCGAAGCTCATCAAAAGGAACTGATTTATTCTGAATAGTGAGAACCGCAACCGTGTTATTTTTCTCGAATGCAATATTGTTCGACACATTGAATACTGCCGTCGGTTTTTTGGAAATCGTCAGTATCGAATCCACAGCCTGCCCGTTCACTTCAAACCGGATGGTTTTTCCGAAACCGGTTTCCGGCACTTTATCTGGATCAAAGAAAAGGCCGCTGTCTTTCTTCGATATTACACCACTCAGCTCTTTCTGCCCGATAAAGGCCTTCACGGTACCATTTGTTGGCATAATCGTGAGCTCAATCGGGTCGGTATCCCCGTTTTCATCCACACAAATGTGATCAACCGGAAGCCTCAGTGTCGCAAGCTGATCAGGAAACACGAAGGTCACTGAGGGAGTATCCGAACAGCATATGTAAGGCAGGCACAAATCACCGATTACGTCTCCGTGTTGTGGCTCATCCGGAAGCGGCTTCCTGAACCGCTCTCCTACATTCACATTTAAACTGCCCGGCAAGGTTTCAATATACGTACCGGGTTGATGGAACCGCTGTCGGTCAAAAACAGTGTTGAGCTCTTTCTTGTCTGCAACCGAGAGTCCGCGATGCATGATCAGCTCACTCTCTTTTGCGGAACCCGTTAAGAGCTGTAACTGCTGCTGAAATATCTGCTGCTGATTTGAAGGCCCTCTGTTTTTGGAATAGTAGAGCAGAATAAATGTGCCTCCGCGCTCTACTCCGGCTTTATGCTCGGCACCGGGATGTTTATCGATATAGTGCTGTAACGTTAACCCACTGAATAACTCAGCTTTTCGCTCGATGATAGTTTCATAAAGAACCTTTACTTTCTCGATAAGGCACCGAGATGAGGCAATCCGGTTTAAGAGATGCAGGTAATCATCCAGCCATATTTTTCCTTTTAATTCGCTATCCTCTTTTGCAATCATGTGCTGCAGTCGATTAATCGCCGACGAAGCCCTGTTGCTTAAATCATGCAGAGCCTTAAGGAAAGCGTTTAAATTGTCATCCGAAAACTCCCCGATGTCGGTCAGCTTATAATCCTCCACCTCTTTCAGGTGGCCGATGATCTGTGCAGGTATGGTTATGGTCGCTTCACGAATATCTGTTTGCCAGTTGATGACTCCTGCCGGCATTAAATCCAAAAACTTCACTGTAACATCGTTTTTGGAATCACTGGCTTTTATCTTGTCTGACAGTGCAAACCCGGCAGATTCGTTTACTGTCGAAAAACTCTTAATGGATTGGTTTTTTGACGCCTTTTTTGCCCCAAACAACTGTTTCTTAGGCTGATTGGTGGTTATTGCAGAGAAATACACAGGAGTGTAGACCGGCTGAAGCACCGTTCCCGCAAACTCTTGCCCACCTGTAGCTCCTGTATCCCCATTAGGTTCATTTCTCTTCACTTCGGGCTTATAGGCAGTGTGTGTACCGGGCTCTTTGATACTGAACCCGGATAGAAAAGCACTGGCGGAACGAATCGTACACTGCTGTTCCTCGTTCCAGGCTTCGAGCACCACCTGAAGGTCCTCGAAGTAGATCCGGAATTTCTCGAAGTCGACCAGGGTCTCTTCGGGATATCGTCCTACGGCAACCATTTTCACATCGAAGGGCAGCGCTTTATCATCCCGAATAGCCTGTATTTTTTTCTGGGCGTCTCTGACATTTTTGCCCGTATGCCCTTCTATCCGGTAAAAATCGTGACCGTCCAGAACCACTTCCAGCGGATCAAACGCCTCGTCAGGGTACGAAACACCAAAATAATTGGGAATGAGCTCTTGCCTGTCGAGGCTCCATTTCGCCGGCAATGCTGTGGATTTTTTAAGATCGTAATAGTGTGGAACAGCACGTTCTCCAAGCGGATAATGATCGCTCCTTGATGGGGTTATAACGATCTCTTTTTTCATTTCCGCACTAAAATCCTTAATCATGCTGAGAATACGCTCGTATAATGCGATGATCTCCTCCTGCATCGGTTTGCCATGCGTCGGCGAGGGATAGAATTGATGACGCAGCGCTTCTCCGGTTTCAAGAAAATCGCCCAGAAGTACATGCTTTGGAAAAGCATTCGGGTCGGGGCAGCAAATACCGATCTGTTGCTGAAGTGAGTTTCTTAACTCATTATATGCGGTGCTCAGATCTTTGTAAAAATCGTAAAGATATTGAAAGTTGTGCGTTTCAGGTGACAGGCTCAGTAATTCTCTTTTTGGATCAATATTGGATGTGCTTAATGCCCCTTCAAACAGTGCAATTCTGCCCAGTGCCTCCAGTTTTTCGGCAAGGGTATGGAAAGACAGATGATACTGGCTTTTAAATTCGTTAAAAGAGCGGGTATTGGAAGGCGTCAAAGTGATTCGGGGAGTATAATGCCGCGGCAAAACCTGCTCGCTTATTCGCGTTTCTTTTTGCAGATATCCCGAAAAAACAGAATCCTTCCTGGCAATTTGTTCTGCATTTTCAAGCGAGACAAGAAGAACCCGCAAGCGATTTATTACCGGCTGCCCCTGTGTATCACAATCAACAGCTGAACAGTCTTTCTCTTCATCGAGATAATCTTCCAGGTATAAAATTGCAGCGGCATCCAGCAGCCTCAAATCGGTTTTTGCTTTAAACTGACTGAGCGGCTGAACATCCGAGGGCGACGTATCTTCAGCAAGTTCCCACAAAGGAATGGACTCTGTTTCATTTTTGATGAAAAACGGGTATTTGACGTTGGCATCATCAAACTTTTTAAAACCTGTGAACAATTTCCCTTCGAACTTTAATAAATCTCCCGCAGTTGTAACGGCAACCCCTTTTGTAAGGCGGATTTTTTTATTGGCATTGTTGAGCGAAATATTCAGCCCGCACACGGTTCCCACCCCGTGCAGAAGCAGCCGTGAGAGCCTGTCCTGGTGGTTCAGGTAGTCTAACACTGCATTTAATTGATTATCTGTTAAAACCTGGTTATCAACAAATCTTCGATAACCGGGAGTGGGTTGATTTAAAAGATTATTCGTCGCCATTTTTCTTGTTTTTTAATTCGCCAATTGTTGATTTCCCCAATACGATGGAGGAATCTCTGTCTTCGCTGCCTGCTGTTTTACAATCGAATAGTTTTCCTTCAGGATACACTGTTTCCAGATCGTGAAGCATATCGACCAGCGGCTTCAGAAACTCATTTTCTTTCTGGTTTGCAGGGTTTTCCATCTTTTTTGTGATCCACATTTGATGTAATTCCTGAAGCTGCTGCATGGGGCCATCTTCGGTGCTCCACTCCCCATTTTCTTTTTCCACGGCATTTCCAATCCAGCAGATTCTGCAGAGAATATGAGCAGGAACCTCCCGCCGAATCACCGTTTCGGCATACTCCCTGAAGTGGAGGTTTGAAAAACGCCGCGTCCACCCCGGAAATACAATGACTAACCGCAGGGAGTATGGATCTGCGGGCCGGCACTGACGGCACTCACTGTCCGTACAGATCTTCATGAACTTCTCATCCGAATGCTCGTCGTCACGGTCGGGCCGAAGCAAAATTTGCTCAAACAGGAAAAAACCTTCCTCCGAAACATGATTAAAGAGGAAGTTTGCCACCGGCTTGATCTGCTCTTCGGCCTGAACTTTCGTTTCATACACGATCTCGCCAACAGCTTTATCATCCCCATCGTTATTGAGAATAGTCAACCGGTAGTTGTCGTCGCCCGCTGCGCCTATGGCTCTTATATTAGCCGGGTCCCAGCCCTGCGTTACAGCCTGCCAAAGATCTTTTTCTGCCGTCATTTCATCATCAAAACCGGCAGCAGACGAAAACAGTACTTCCCCCTCGCTGTTTAATACATTCCAGTGCCATGTGTTGGAATCTCCATCTTCAAATACCACGGTAAACCCCTCGGTGAGATCTCTTCGCGAGTAGTTTCGAATTCCAAGCAGCCGGGCAATCCGGTGCTCAAACCCCGACACTTCAAACGTATTCCACGCATTCTCTGCACCATCATGGTAATTGAATGCGCGTGCACGGTTAGAACTCAGATCGGGGTACTCTTCCAGAAGGTTAGACTTATGCCATAGCGCCGCTGTAGTCAGATCCTCACCAAAATTTTCCAGCATCGCAAACGCGTAATCGTTCATATTCTCGGAAAACCGTGCCAGCAAATGGTCCAGAAATCCATTCTTGCGCCGGTTAAAATCATCATGGTTCTCCAGAATCTCCTGAACATCACGGATGTAGCTGTCCTGATTTTGAACAATTTTTTCTAAATCACTTACCTCACTAACCGAGCCCGCAGCATATGTGGCCGATCCCACTTCAGATGAAAGCATATTGCCGGCGTTCCTCAAATGGGCGAAATATGACGCCAGTATCTGATCAAAAAAGAGAAGGTAGCCTTTTAACTGATTGGCCCCGGCGTGCCGCTCCGGCGGCAATGATGGAGACAATCCGCTTTCACCCGTTCCATAGAGCTGCGGCAGATCATTCTGCACCGTACGGTAGGTTTCAGTATCCGTATAATTCCCCGGTTTAATTGTCAGGTCGTCATACGCTAATGAGATAGTCTGTTCATGCCCTTTAATCCGTTCGTTGAGCGTCTCTATTACCATATCATAATCGGGTGGCACAGGCACTATATCTTTAAACAGGTTGGTTCTCGTGATGCTCGATTTAATGCAGAGCCGGGGCAGGGTTGTTTCATCTTCCGGCAGGCAGATCTTCCACTTTTGTTTTGATCTGTCTTCAATATCAGAAATTGCATCTTTACCGTTACAAGGCCCCATTTTCAGCTTTCGTATACTTTTAACTCCCGGAACTTCCGTTACAATCCGGATAATGTCTGACAAGCAGATCTCTTTTTTGATGGCGGTTTTTTCAAGCTCTTCATCAGGTACGAAACCGTTCTGCAGCACAGGACCTTCAAAGATGGATTCCACGCCCAAACCCTGCTCAAGTAATTCCTCAAGAGTATATCTTTTCACTGTGGGCGAGAGGTACTCTTTCACCCGAAACATCAGTTCGGTCATTACTTCTGCTGCACTTGCCGTTCTCTCTATTTCAATATCACCACAAACAAGTACATCCAGATATTGAACTTCCTTTACATGAACCAGGTCTTCGCATAAATTTCTGTTTGCATGGTAACGCTGAGCTATCTCTCTGGCAATTCCTTTGATTCGGTCTTTCCGATCGTCCGACTCTCCATCCAGCAGCTGGATGTCGTGGTCAGGCTCAAAGTAAATGTTGTACAACCCTTTTAAGGCGAACGAGCCGACCGTTTTATAGTGAGGGGAGTGATTGCTTTTATAGCTCAGTTTACCCCATGGCTCATCACTGTCTGCCTCGCTTTTTTCGAGGCATTGACGGTGAACGAGCTGATCTTTATTTACATGAACAAAAGCATTTTTAACGCCTTCGATGTCGATCATCAATTTTCTGTAGTCGGAATCAGAAACAGCACTTGTTGTTAAAATCGCTTTCGCTGTCGGGAAGTTGCCAGTAAGCCCGCCATTCGATTTCGTAAGAAGATCGGGAATTGGAAACTGAATCCGGTTCCCAAGATCAGTAATTGCGTAACAGAGAGCTTCGAGAATAGTGATTCCCGGATCGTGGCTGTTGTAATCGGTCCAGAGCTTGCGGCTCATCGCTTCAATATGCTCCAGGGCTTTCCGCCTCAGAAAATCAAAATCCCGGGCATCTTCTGTTGCAATATGTTTGGGTATCATCTTCGATTCCATATCAGCCACACGCCGGGGTTTCGTTAATCTTTTGTTCATCAAAAACCGGAACCAAAATGGCCATTGGTATAGATGGTTTTGCAATCGGCTTTTGGCTAAAGTTTCCGTCCGCCGGTTTATGAAACATTTTGAAATTCGAAATGTAGTCTACGTAGCTCAGGTTCTCGATATAGTGAACTACTTCGTATTCGGAAAATGATCCCCCAAATTCAATGGCTGCATCTTCATCAAACACCCATGGAGCCACCATTCGCTTCAGATCGTCAATAATTCGTTTTTTGTGGTAATTAAAATCGAGGCCATTTTTAAACTCCACTTCAAATTCAAAACGTACCGGCTCATAAACTGCATTTACGGCTTTGAGGTCTGCATGCTTTGAGCTGTGCTGATTTAGAAACTCCTCAACTTCATCCATAAAATTGCGGCTCACCCTGGGTTCCAGGCGAAAATTTGTATTGTCTTCAGCCAGTTTGGGGATCAAAACCAGCGTTACGTTTCCGGGACTCATCTCATCCAGATCAGTACCATTCCAATGGCTGTGGTTCAGGCATTTCACTCTGTAGAGAGAGGGAAACTGTTCCAGCACCAGGTGCTCGTAATCCCAGATGGATACAGCACGGTTTTTATGGCGCAGCCGCTCACTCACTCTTCTGTAGTATGCACTGTCTTCTTCCTCAGGAGCCCCGCCAAAGCCCGGATATGGCTGCGATACCGACTTTATTCCCGAACGGGAATGCAAAAGCTTATCTATACTTTGAGACGGCAATCCGTTTTTAAGGTGATTTACACTGTTCTCCTTGTTATGGAAGAGCGCTTCTGCAGCTTGGGCATGGATATTTATAAACCTGCAGACAGCCTCAGACTTTTTTTTGAGCCGTATACGGAGCCAGTGTAATCCTTTCGGAAGGAGTGTATTCTGGTTGCCGGCAACTTTTGGCAAAGCCACCTCTGCAATTCCTGACCGCAAAAAATGATGGGTCTGATCTCGGGCAAAGTCCTCTTTTGTGATTTCCACCCATTGATTATCAGAAAGCGCCCACCAGTCGATATCTCCCTCCTCAAACGTGCTCAGCAGCGGATCTTCAGTACCTTCTGCCACCTGGAACAGCAAGCTGATATTGCTTCCCGGCTTCATGCCTTCAAGGCCCACATACAGCTCACTAAATGAGTAATCAGGAACAAGTGCGGCCGTGCCGGTTGCCTGCTTCACTCCAAATGGGTGTTGATGATACATTACAGAGGACGATTCACCTCCCGGTGAAAACGAGATGTTCTCATAGGCCGTGTAATTCATTGTCAAACGATCGAGAAGCGGGGTATATGGCTCATTCGGAAGATCCGCTTCTGTTTTGTCGGGTGCTGTGAGGACCGCATTTACATAGATTTTGGAATAGAGATCGTGATAAAATGATTCTTTGAGAATAAAGCTCATTTTTGGATTCGCAACTTTTTTGGCGGGTCCGGAGTCGTTTGCTCTGTTTTCGTCCGAAAAAAGTTCAAACTCTTTTGATTTAGAACCATATGGCGATTCAAACTGTGCCTTGAAAGAATTCTTCAACGTATCTGGCGGAGGACCAGGCTGCAAAGACCAGTCTTCTAATATATAAGCGTTCAGAAACTGAACCTCCTGCTGTACCAGAATCGGATTACTATAGTAGGTCGCAACCATATAGCTTCCAAAATTTGACGAATTATCGGCGTAGCTCTCTTTCTGCTTTTTAATTTCCTCCAGATAGTGGCTGTAATGTTCGCTGAAATTCGCCGGCGTGTTCAGCCATCTCATTTCAAATTCAACATCTGATACGGGCTTGCCTTCCAACTCAGAATAATTCACGCTAAGCCGCGACCCCACTTTTGGCCTTGACCCAAATGGCATGAAAGGCTTTTCGGGGTCAATATTTCCCAGCTCGTTTTTTAACTCCAGTGATGTTGCCCCTATAACATGTACCTCCAGTTTCAAATTGCTGATGTCTGCATTTTTCAGCTTCCCATAATCCTCAGCCTTCGTAAAAACGATTTTTAGTGCAGGTTTTGAAGTTGGCAGGCCGGCAGTATGAGCCTCTTCATCATATGCCGTGATGGGATCCATTTCAGAATCGGCTTCAAGATTGATGATGAAATTCGAAGTTTCAGTAACGGTTTCAATTTTTGATACCTCAAGCCACTCTTTTTCCCCCGTTAAAAAAGCCTGTAAACGGCTTTGGGCAATTGTGATACCGTCTCTCAACTTAAATTTCAGCGAAATCGTCCGGGTTCCCTCTTTTAACAGAAGCAGGTCTGATGCGATATAAAAAGCGAGCTGTGAATCGGGCCAGGATTTGTTCCCGAATGCAGACCAGCTCTCTCCGTCTTCAAGCTCTTCCTCCAAACCATCTGCTGTTTTTGTCGAGGGAGCATGCCTCAATACTTCTGAACCATTCTCCTGATGGGTGTATACGGATTTAATCGATGCCACTTTAGCCTGATTGATAACCAGCGGTGTGGTGGTATCGTAAATCAGCGGCTTTCCGTTACTGTCCTTGCCCGCGCTAAGGGATGTTCCCGTATCTAAAAATTCATCCGAAGCATTTTTAGCCAGCTCAAACAGAACATGTACACGATCCGGTTCTAACGGTTTTTTTCGGATCTGCAACACTTCCCTGTAGTAAAAGTCGAGATGCCGTTTCGGCAGCTCATTCAGCTGTTTTTGCGGATAGACCAATAATTTCAAAAAGCTGATAAAGAGTGCCATGTGCGGCTCCGTATCGCCTTCACCATACCCTTTCAGCAATGCATCAATTCTGTTTTCCGGGTCAAAAAAATGTTGCCAGTCTCCTGAAGGTTGTGCGGGATCTTCGTCTTTATAGTAGTTTACCAGACGCGCGTAGTTATAAGCAAACTTGAGCCAGTCGCTCTCCGTTAGCCCATGCAGCTCTACATTTGATGGATCAAGAACTGCAGGCATTCTTTCGGCCTGGGTGGTTCCAAAATGCGTTAACGGATTTCTATGTTTACAGGTTTTATTCATCTTCAGCTTTGAATTTCAGTTCCCTCCTCGAGATAGAAGGGGTATACTTTGTTAAACCGCGAATTGGTCGATCGCACTAAAAACTCTATCTCAATCATCAGCCGGCCTTCATTGATAAAAGAGTCGTCGACTATTACCTGAAGCGGTTCGATGCGTGGCTCGTGGTAGAGAATCGCCGATTTCACCATATCGGCCAGGTAGGTTTTTACCGACTCATTAAATGCTTCGAAAACCATCTCATCGAGATTACAGCCATAATCGGGTCGCATTATCCTCTCTCCCTTTCTTGTACCCAGCAATATTTCGAGGCTCTTTTCTATATCCTCATGGCCTTCCGTCATTTCAACTCTGCGCGCGGATCGGTTAAACACGGGCGGAAATCCCCAGCCGCGTCCTAAAAATTCTTTACTGTTCGTACTACTCATCACCTATCCTCCAATTATTACGGTAAACTCACCGGCTACAATGGTGCCTCCGTGCGCCGTCATATCCCCCATCCTGGCAGCGGGCATCCCTTCAATAAGTACAGTTCCCGATCCCTGCACAATCGTGTCGGGCGGACCGCTGCAGGCCGCCATATCTCCCACCCTTGCTGCAGGCATCCCGCCAATAAAAACCGTAGGAGCTCCGGGCGGAAGAATTGGGCCGCCAGCGTGGGGCACGGTGCCTGTGAACATCGGGCATGTATGCATATCTGTTATCCTGGCTGCTGCCGGCATCATTCTCCTTTTTTGATTTCCTAATTAATTTGAACAAGACTTCCCTGAACAGACGTCGTTCCTGTTGAACTGATATCTGCTGATGCAGAACCTTCCGCTTTCAAAGAGGCAACTGCTTTTATATTTACATTAGTCCCCTCCAGGTTCAGATCACCAGCTGCATTTATGGTAATATCTGCGGCACTTTCTAATAAAAGTCCGCCGCTATTCATTACCACGCTGTTCCCGTGATCGTCCGAAATGGTAATTTCCCCGTCATCATCATTTATCGAAATCTTTTTTCCTGATGGCATTTCAATTAATACAGAGGGATCATCATCGTTTATCAGAAATTTTATCTCACCACGTGTTATCAATCCTTTCTCGTGATTGTCATCACTCGGTGTGATGGGAGACGGATTTGCCGAGCTGTTAACAGAGCCAAGTATAACCGGCTGATTCGGATCATCATGAATAAAGCCAACTATTACTTCGTCACCTATTTCAGGGCGAAAAACAAAACCACGGGTATCCCCGGAGCCCACGGTTGCAGGCCTCGCCCAAACCCCCTGCTCACCGGCATCTATCATGGGCAAACGAACTAAAATCCGGTCATCTCCATCAGGGTCGTTTTCAATTTGTGTAACCAGCCCAATCTGCAAGCCACTCACTGCGGGCACCATTCCGGCAGCTGGTTTTTCCGATACAGAATACTCCTCTGTAAACCATTTCGCCGATACCCCAAACTGCAGATCCGTAAACCAGTCACCCCGGGCAACTGTGTGCTTCACGCCACTCACAAATGCATTCCCGTTAAACCGGTCACCAACTCCCTCAAGTGTAATCACGGAGCCCGGTTTAATGGCGCCAATTCCTTCGATTTTTGCCCGTCCCCGCACTTTGGCCAGTTCCTGCTTCATCAGTTTTGCATTTGCCCAGTTTTGCAGCAGTTCATCCGGCATTTTTGAACCCGCACGAAGAATCAGTTCGCCGTTTTCCAGAGAACCGGCCAATTCGGCTGAACTCAAATTTCCAGGAGAGACCGGAGATGAGGAGGCTGCATCCGCTTCGCTCTTTTCAGTTCGCGAGTAGTCCCACGCCGTTCCCGTTACCGAAGCAAATTGATTCGTGCTGTCTATTTCGGCATCAAATTCAAGCAGATTATGCCCGTATGAAACCACAGCAGCAGCATCTTGTGTAAAATCCGGTGACCCAATAAAAATAGTTCCTCCATCAGCAAGACAGAAAAGGCCGTTTACATCAACCCGGCTGAGCATAAAATCCCAGTCTGATGCCTGGTATTGCAAAATCTCTTTGTGTATATATTGGGTTGATTCGATCTCAGCACTCAATCCGCTATAACCGGTTATCAGCGTGTTAAACAGGTCGCTCTCAGCCATATCGTAAAAATACCTGCTGCGAATTGTAGTCGTCATTTTGACAGCCGGATCCGCACAATCCACCATCAAAATGCTGTTGCCGCCGGGCCGCACTTTGATCGACTGACCTGTAACAATTCCGCTAAAAATCGGGGTTTCATCAGAGCTGAAACCCGCTTTAATTTCAATGGTTTTTCCGGGCACGAACCAGTCCTCTTCACTTACACGAAATGTTTGTTCTGCTGCATTTCCATCAAAAACGGCTATTTTTGCACGGGGAATGCGGTTCAGCTCCTGCCAGATATCAATTGAGTATATCTCTGCCCAGGATGGAATTGCAGTTCCTCCAATAAGGATGGTCAAGGTAACCACACCGTCCCTGCGGGTTCCGTTTTGAAGAATATTTGTAGGGATTACAGGCATATCAGCTTCTTTTTTCGATAGGTGGAAAAATTAATTCTGTACCCGGTTTAAGGTTTCTAAAGTTTGTAAGGCCATTAATTCGGGCCACCTCCAGGTAGTATTTTGAATCGCCATAAATGCGATAGGTCATTAACGGAAGCGTATCGCCCTCTTTTACCGTTCGTACATGGGTAAGGTCCGGCGAACTCCGGTTTTCGAGAGCGTTACGTTTGGTGCTCTCCGTAACCTCCACAAACGCTGTCTTTAATATGGCCCGCAGCGGCAGTCCCTGCGGGCTGAACATCTTATGCTCTATATCGAGGCTTTGCAGCTGGCAATCGAACAAGAGCGTGCCCCAAATAAGCTTTAAAAACCTTGGGCGGTGAATTTCACCCTCATAATCGAGAGCAAGCTTTTTAAAGTGAAGAATATCTGGCGTTACCCCGATCAGGCCGGTTGAGAAGTTGCCAAGTGCGCCGGTGCGGTCGAGCAGAAAATCGAACTGCAGCCTTCGGGGCTGCGTGTGGCTGTAATTACCGGTGCTTCCGCTGGTTCCCTGTGCCTGCTTTTCTGAATATTGTATTTGTACAGATTGTGTGTAGGTTTCCGGATTTATATGTGCTTTAAATGGAGGAATCGGCGCCGGAATGGTAAACTCCGGGTTCTGAAACCCTACAATCAGCATTTTTAACGTTTCATCCAGCATCGAGTTTACCTCTGCTCTTCTTTTTTCATAATCTCCACAACTTTTTCTACACACTCGCGAATCACCATATCGTAATCCGGAACTCTCCTCTGATTGATTCCCGGGCCGGGCTCAGCCCGATTGTCTTCAACATTTACTTGTACATTCAATTCTCTGATTACTACAGGCATTACTTCTTTTTTTATGTGTTGATGGAAAATGTGCGGTAGTGCAGTTCAAGAGTTTCTATGGCAATTCCGCTCTGCTCTGCATCTAAATCTGAGAGGCTCCATTTTTTGGGCCATGCGTGCACGACGTTCCAGCTAATTAATGGCTCACTCTCTTCATTTAGCAGCATAATGTCGATCGTAACCGGTTTTACCTGCATGGAGTTAAACGTGTCGGTAAACCAGGTAATTAAATCCGAATCTTTAACCAGCCCCCGTTTCAGCGTTAAATCTGTGTACGACGGCCGTAAAGGAAGTACATGTTCGAACCGGTTCTCACCGCCTTCCTTTACAGTTTCGGTTTGCATTTCTACCGATAACCCCGAAACAGACTGGAACCGGGTATCAATAGCTTTACCACCAACTCCGTTGAACGAAACCAGGTAATAAAAACTGACCGGTGGGTATTCGTTTGCCATCAGAGGTATTCTATGGTTAACCCTTCATGTGCCAGTTCAAGTGTTTCAATAGCTACCTCACTGCCATCGGCGTTTAGCTCTGTAGACTGAACTTTTACCGGCCAGGCATTTTTAATTTTCCATGCCACCATCGGTGCATGTTCCTCATTCAGCAGAGAGATAATAATATCCCGGCGCTCTATTTTGTTCAGCTTTACGGTATTCCACCAGTCGTAATACTCGTTATCGCTTTGGAATGAACCGCGTTTAAGCGTGATGTTGCTGTAGCTCTGCATCCCGGGCATCTTCTTTTTGCTGAACTCGGGGCTGGCTCCATCCCGGTATTCTATCACTTCGGTTTCAACATCCAGGCCGGAAACCTCGGAAAAGCCGATTTTGGTTCCTCCCCATTCAACACTAAAGTGGAATTTTACTAATGGATAATCATTCATGGCATTGGGTGATTTATATTATTGGTTAGGATTCAAGCATTTTGTGAGAAAAGCGGAGAATGATAAATTCGGCCGGACGCACAACCGCCAGCCCGATCTCTACGATCATTCTTCCATTAAGGATATCATCCTGAGTCATGGTTTCGCCAAGTCCCACCTTCACAAAAAAGGCCTCACCGGGCTTCGCCCCCATCAAAGCTCCTGCTCTCCACTGAAGGGTGAGAAAGTTTTCAATCATCGCTTTAACCTTCACCCATGTTGCGGCGCTGTTCGGTTCAAATACAAACGGTTCAGTCGCTTTTTTCACAGACTCCTCCACCATAATAAAGAACCGGCGGACGGGTATATATTTCCATTCGTTGCTGTTACCATCGAGTGTCCGGGCTCCCCAAACCAGCGTGCCTTTCCCCGTAAACGAGCGGATAACATTAACGGACTTGCCGGTCGGGTGAACGTTGTAATCACCGTTTTCCCGGCTGGTGATTTTATGTGACGGCCCCGAAACCCGGTTCAGGCTAACGTTTGCAGGTGCTTTCCAAACCCCTCTGTCTGCATCAACTTTTGCGTAGATCCCGGCCACAGCCGCCGATGGCGGAAGCGTGAGCTTCTTGCTGTTCAGAAGTTTTTCGGCAGCTGCAGTAAATTCGCTGGTAAAATATGTGCCGATTGTACTGTTTCTGGCCTCGGCAATCCCTGTCTGGCTGTTTATCTCTGCAACAACACCGGCCATTGCAGTTTCCAGCTCTGTGGCCGCAGATCCTAATTCCGTAAGAGCTGTATCAAAGTCCCCGTTGTTTGTGTTCATATCAAACGTGGTCCCCTCATGAGTTTCGAAGGTGGTTTTCGCCGAGTCGAGTTCCGGGGATGAAAAACTATCATCCTCAACCGATTCCATGAGCCCTTCAATAAGATCTATAGCCCTTCGTGTATTGCTTAAGCTTATTCCAATCTGTTTTAGTTTTACAGCTTTAACACCCGCTTTCCCTGCAGATTCGGCCGCTTCGATCAGTGCTTTTGCATCTTTCAGCTGGCTTTGAATATCCAGCGCATCTGAAAGTACTTTTACATTGTCGAGAGTTAGCTCATTAAATGCATCAGACGCACTGTGGGCAAAACTGATACCGTTATCTCTGTAGGTGTAAGAAAGTGATGTGTTTATGTGGGGTGTGTACGCTGAACCATAGCTGAGAAATGAGGTTCCTATACCATTTCGGAAGCTATCTGCATTTTCATCGTCCGACCGGAGGTCAAAAATTCCAAACCGGTCCTGCAAATCCCCACACAGCATCAGAACATCTTTATAGAGATCATACTGCTCATTGGCCATCAGCCGAACGGCCTCAGGAATCACAATAAGAGTTACTTCATCTACTTTTCTGATTCTATCGAGCCCGGTTTTCAATTCGCTGTAGTCGGCTACATCGTCCAGGCTCGGTGATGTTGTATCCGGATCGTAATCCCCAACAGATACGATATAGCACGGCCCGCCGCCATTGGCAAAAAACATTTGCAGTGCCGGATGCATCAGGTAGGGAGATTCTCCCCCGCTTACAGCAACCGACTGTGGCAGATAGGGTGCCTCATCATCGAGAATTATTTCAAAGGACTGATGGTGTGCCCCGCCAAATATCCCGGTATACTCAAGCATCGACGAGATTTTTGTGGGTTCAGACGGCCCTTTTTCCGTGTAGCCGATAAAAGCAGGTATTGCCGTTTCCACCTGTGCCACAGACGGAGGCAGCAGTGAAATTTCTTCTACATAAACGCCGGGTGTTTTATAGTTCATAGCATCGAAAGTTTATTATTCAGGATTCAATCATCTTATGAGAAAAACGAAGGATGATAAACTCTGCCGGACGAACGGCAGCCATTCCGATTTCCACAATCATTTTCCCATTGAGCACGTCATCCTGCGTCATGGTTTCTCCAAGCCCTACCTTTACAAAAAAAGCATCTGCAGGTTTGGCTCCCATCAGCGCGCCGGATCTCCACTGAAGAGTGAGGAAATTTTCAATCATCGCTTTTACCTTTACCCACGTATTGGCATCGTTGGGCTCAAACACGAAAGGCTCGGTGGCTTTTTTGACGGACTCTTCAACCATATTGAAAAATCTCCGCACAGAAACGTACCTCCATTCGTTGCTGCTGCCGTCCAGGGTTCGGGCGCCCCATATCAGCACGCCTTTTCCGTTAAAGAATCGTATAGCGTTAATCGACTTCCCGGTATCGCTGACGTTCAACCCATCCTGCTCTGACCTCTCTACTGTAAGCGTGGGGGCAGATACCCTGTTCAAAGAAACATTTGCCGGTGATTTCCAAACACCACGGTTGCTGTCGACCATCGCGTAGGCTCCCGCAACAGCCCCGCCTGGCGGAAGCACAAGTTTCACTCCCTCAATCATTTTCCGGATATCGTAATATTTGCTTCGGTGAGCACCATCGTCTGCATGGAAAAGAGACTCATCAGCCTTCGAGGGATCATCCAAAAGGGTTTCATCCGTATGGCGGAGCTTCATCGATGTTCCGTTACTGTCAACATCAATTTCATCCTCACGATAGCTGTGCACAAGAGAGGTTTTAAGATTTGGGTAGTAAGCGGCACCATACATCAGGTGGTTTGTACCAATATTATTCCTGAAGTGGCTGGCGGCATCCCCCACAGGATCGGTGCTCGACGGTTCGGCCGGTTTTACATCACAAATCGTAAAACGATCTCCCAGCTCTGCACACTGGCTCATGGCATCCACATATAAGCCGTGATATTCTGTGGCGTCGCTGATACTCTGGGCGTCGGGGAACAAAATCAGCGTTGGTTCATCTTCCTTTTTCAAAAGTGCTAAACCACCGGCCAGTTCTGCAGCGCTCACCACCGGAGTCTCAGCGTAGTTACCGACCGATATGATATAGCATGGCCCGCCCCCATTTGAAAAGTAGAGATCCAGCATGTAGTACCCTTTATAAACTGGTGTTACAGGTATATCGACTGCCGTACTTATTTCCCCCGGGCCGTTAATATTGAATTGCGGCAGCTCTTTTGAGGGGCCTCCGAAAATTGACCGGTAATCAGCCATCGATTTAATGCGTGTTGGCTCTGAAGGGCCTTTCTCTGTATACCCGATAAAAGCGGGAATTGCGGTTTCCACCTGCGCCACAGATGGTGGAAACTGTGAAATTTCTTCTATGTATACGCCGGGAGTTTTGTATGGTGCCATAGGTCCGATTATTTAGGCTTAAAGGTTATTTGATATTGTTGGCCGGTATCTTCAGCAACAGAATTCTGGGTGGTTTCCCAATAGATATCAACCACGCCCAGGGCCGATTTCCGGGCAAGTTCATTATGCAGGTAAATGTTTCTTGTGCTCTCCGGGGAACTTGATTTGAGGGTATAGGGGCCGGGCTCACTCATGAAATTATTCCCCCGGTCTGCTGAATTAATGATCGTTTGAACCGTTTGAGCACCATCCGCCGCATTCACCGGTATGGTTTGCTCCGGGGATGGCTGGTAGCGATGCTTCAGAATATAATTTTCGGGCACTGTATGATTTGCTGTCTGAACAAGGGTAAACGTTTGGCTGTATATACGCCCGGTATCTTCAGATGAAACGTGCTCTTCGGGGTCTGATCCTGACGCAGCCAGCGATGCGCCCTGTTCGGTAATAATCGATCCGCCGGATGTAAGGTTATCAAAACAGAGTGCCGGTTCGTAAACCGATGGATCACTGCTGTCTGTTTTGGAGAGGCCATACTTTTCATATAAACTGCTGTCTGAATATCTGAAACCGATTGTAAACCGAACTTTATCAGTAATGGGAAGGAGGGGAGTTGTACAGTAATAAACTTCAAAACCAATGCCTGACGAGCGAAACAGCAGGTTGTAGCTCCGAAGGGTCCGCACGGTTTCTGATACAGCAAAAAAACTAAACTTGCCTATGGGTTTATCCAGTCCGTCCTCCATCATGGTGACGCTGAAGAATCGCTTATACTGAATGATAAAACCCATAAATTTCCTCCTATATGCGATCCGAATTTAGTTGAATGGTGTCTACTAACGGCGCTTGGGTTTCTTGCTGAGGTTCAATTTTCACGAGACGGATTTTATAGAAGAGTGATAGAAAATGTGAACCGCCTGATATACTCCATATGTGATTCAGGTGCTCAAATGTGAGTTGCTGAAGATCAAGAACTAATTTATGCGCTCCGCTGGGAAAAGGGTTTTCGGAACGTTCATTATCGGCAGAAAACCTGCGTTTATTCTGAAAAAACTGCACGGTATCCTCAAGCCTCTGAAGGCTGGTTCCATAATCTTCAAACTCGAATGCCATCAATACGTTCAGGTTCAAAAATACAGGAGGCTCTTTATACATCAGACGGTCTTTTTTGCGAACAACATTGGGAGAGTTTTTTAACGTGGTCTCCTCTTCAACATTCAGTAAAGAAATGACGATTCCCTGTGCATTCTCTTTTTGAAGCGAATTAAGGTTATTGATGGATACATCACTTTCATTTACACCAATACCAAAAGCTAATTCTTCAGACAGATATTCCAGGGATCGCTTAATCATCTGTTCTCTCTGCGGTTGTTTGGTTGATTGTTATATTTTTAAACAGCTTTACACTGTCTGGTACTGACTTTGGACCTGAATCCGTTTGATTGGACTGATGTTTTTTTTCGCATGGAATTCAAGAACCTCAGAAGTGATTTACCACACTATACTCCACTACAAATGTTTTTATAATTCAGGAGATCTTCACTACCTAACTTTACTACCGAATTTTTCAAGCTCCAGCAGTACTTCGCCTTCGCGCATCCGCTTCACACAAGTAGGCGAGCAGCCCATGTGATAGTTTATATATTTGTTGAGAGCGATTTCATCTGGAATGCCGTGGTCTACGGCAATATCAAAATTGGGCTTTTTACCGGCTCTTAACTCTTCAACAATACTTTTGAGTCGGATATACTTTAAATATGCCTGTGGCCTTTCGTAATAGTGGCGCAAAAACTGCCTTGCAAATTTTTTCGGGCAATTGTAGCCCATTAAATCCGCCCATTCCGACACCCTGGCGGCGTTATCAAGGTTGGCTTGCAATACGTCTAACGATTTTGATATCTCCTTTACTTCTCTCACTCTAACCTCTTGTTTTATTTTATGGTTTTGATTAAAACCGAAAAGCGGAGGATCTCTTAGCTGCTCATAAACGGACCTTTCTTTGGAATAAATAGAAGACTCGATCTGTCTTTCTTCCGGTTCCTGTTCCTGATCAAATAAGAAGATCTCTTTCCGGCAGATTCCCTATTTCTGTGTGGCCTGGAAAGGTTTTTTTATCCGTTTTCGGCTCACACCTACATTCATGGTGCTCAAATGTATCGCTGCTTTTTAACCGAGCAAGCCCGGTCAGTTATCTCAGGCCCGCTCTCTTTTGTATGATGCACGGGAAGAAAAAATGTTACAAAAATTAACAAGAAATTTTTCAGTCTCTCTTTAAATCGATAATTATCAAAAATACCTGGCTGTCACGAAAAACGATCGGCGAGCCGGTTTATCAGATAGCTGCTTTCGGTGAGCGCCTGGGAGGCAAAGCGGCCAAAAAAATCGGTTACGGATTCAAACTCCTTTATGAATCCCTTTTTGTCATCCTTTTCAACCATCTCCATAAGCTTGGCCTGGTGTTTAAAAAATGACAGCAGAAGATCCCTTCTCTCTTTATTTGCAAAAACAATGTCTGCATACAGTTCGGCATCCTGGGCAAAAATCCGGCCGGTCATCATCAGTTCGGCGCGATAAATGGGGCTGGAGTAGTCGAGCATTTCAGCGGGTTTTAAATCATACTTCTTCATAAATGAGCCGTGCAGCAGGGCCACAAAATGGCGCAGCCCCTGCACAAGGTTCATTACATGATCGTGCTTTGCCGGGTCGGCCTCAATCACGCGCATTCCCCAAAGTTTGCACTGCTCTTTAAACCAGTTGGCTTCTGAGGTGCCCCTCCCCTCGCAAAACACCATCAGCTGTTTCGAAAGATTGGGTACATCGGGCCCGTGCATGGGATGGAGCCCAACAACCGGCCCTTCAAATTCGCCCAGCATCGCTTCCAGGGGCTCTGTCTTATTACTTGTAAAATCAGCCAGGATTGTATCCTTCTTCAATTTTGGCGCAATGCGTTTAATCACGTCCACGGTCACGTTAATCGGAACGGTAATAATTACCATATCGAGCCTGGGCGCCATCTCTTCCAGCTGATACCAGTTCCCCTTATCGAGGCTATAGGTTTCATGTCCGCTGTTTTTGGCAAACGACCTGTAAAGGCGCCCCATGCCGCCTTCGCCACCTACGAATAAAATATGTTTAGGCTCCTCTGTAGCCCGCGGAAAGGTATCAGCAGATTGCGCCGCCCGGGATGCCGCCATTACCATTCTCAGGAAATCCTCGGCCCAGTCGGGATCAAGGCCTCTCTCTTCCGCTTTTTTCCTGAACGATTCGGTTTTTTCATTCTCCCTTTTGGCGACAAATACGGGGAGCTGTTTCTCCACTTTGCGCTTCAGCACATCCTGCACTACATCTTTCCGCTGCTTAAGCAGGTCCAGAATCTGATTGTCAATTTCATCAATTTTTCTGCGCTGGTTTTCGAGAGGTTTTTGATCGGGCATTGCTGTTTTCGCTTATTAAATAACTAAGAGTTCACCTCATACCGAAGAGACAATTAATGAACTGTTCCTGCGGCATAAGAAAACGGTTTTAGGCTGGCACAAAGTTATCACTATAAAATGGAATTTAGTAATGCCGGGGTGGCGATTGGATAACTATTTAACCAGTACCATTTTTTTGGTAAGCACGGAGTTCCCTGTAACCAGCCTGTAAAAATAGACGCCGGAGGCCAGTCCTGTTCCGTCAAACGTAGCTGTGTAAAATCCTCTGTTAAGTTCAGTATCCATCAGCGTCTGTACTTTTCGGCCGGCGGTATCGTATACTTCCAGTTTCACATCTTTCCGGTCATCCACCGAAAACCCGATCTGCGTGGTTGGATTAAACGGGTTGGGATAATTTTGTGTGATAGCGACTCCGTCAGGTATAATTGAAGAAACCTCCAATTCATAACTTCCTTTTAAATCTTGGTTAGTATTTACAACAACTACCTTAATGTCTGTAAGGTCGGCCCAGTCCCATGTCGTTTGTATTCTTTGGCTTAATTCGTCCTTACTCACTCTTATCCTGACGTCGGCAGTTCCGTCTTTGAAATATCCGATTATTCCGACACCAAACCCTTTAACATTTCCGGTAACCGTGACAGCCGGTTGACCTAGTAGAGCCAAACTAGGTTTCACATCAATATAATTTGCCGCCATTGGTTCCAAAGAATCTCCTTTTATAGTTTCTGGAACAAATCCCACAGAATATTTTATAGTTGATTCAGGATAATTTTCCCTGTCCTCAAACCCAAAATCGATTGGTGATAAAAACGGTCCCGAAGCCAGATGCCAAAGGTGGTTGGAAAGGTGTTCTTGTTCCAATTTTGCACCACGCTGTTGCAGAACTAGGTTTATAGCATCAAAAAAAGTTAGCTCTCCGCTAGAAGAGTTCACACTTTGGAAATCCTTTGATATTTCATCCCACACATCCACCCAAAAATCAATGCCGAATTTCTCTTGAAAATAAAGCATCCAGCTTACATGCCAGTACTGTCCAGGTGTAGGATTATTTGGTCTTTTAAAGATTGATGATGGATGTGCATTTGACTGATCCCACCATCCATTACTATCACTATATCTCATAATATAATTGTAGTAATCATCAACATCAGGATGCACAACCTCTTCCATCATGGTAGCATCCATTTCGGTCCAGTCTCTACTGCCATAGTTTCCGGTCCAACGATTTACAACATACTGTGAAGCATGTTTCAATTCATGAGCTATGGTTACATATAAAGCACCCAATTGATTGCCCTCTGGATGATTATTTTCAGGGAAGCTATTGAAGTTGTTGTGTATATCAATAATTGTTGTAGAACCTGAAGGGCGCGTCTGACCATATGCATTTACAAAATTTCTGAAGTAAATTTCATACGGCTCACCAGTATAAAAGTCTTTAAAGCCCAGTGTTTTAATTTGGTACGAATATGACGAATCGGCCATTACCGCCGCTTTTTCAACATAATCAGGCACGCTGTTTCCATTCGCATCATCGAGTGGAACAGCATTTCTGCCATCGGTTTCGTAGAAGAACTTGAACCGTCCTGAAGGAGATATATACTCAAGAGATTCCGAAGAGGCCGTAAAGTTAAACAACATTTCTTCGACAGCTGACACTGTTTGCGGTTGTAGTTCATCCTTCATCTCATAAAACTCCATCACTACTGGTGTCATACATTTCACCGTGGATTCGTCTTCAGTTTTGAATTCCGGCCTAAGTAGTTCAGAATTCAGTCCTACGGCTAGTTTCTGAATAATTGCTTGATCCTTTGTAATATTACCATTTGCTTCAGCCTCCTCAATAAGCTGTATAGAGGTATGACCAGAGTGACTATGCACCTGCTGAACTTGTGCGAGCGCATCAGCCCAGAAGAAAAAGCCCGCTGAATATAGCAGTAAAAATATGCCTATGTTAAGCTTCCTCAAGATCATAATCAGGCAATGAGATGTTTATTGTTTGTTGAAAATCGTTGTAAATTACGCATTCGCTCAATTTTTAACGAATTTAACCTCACAAACGTCTTTCCAAATTTCCATGAATACCCAAGTTATTCTCTACTACTATTTTAGCCCTGTACCCCACCCGGAGCAGTTCTGCAAAGAACACAAAACATTTTTGAAGGAGCTGGGCGTAAAAGGCCGGGTTTACATCAGCAAGGAGGGGCTCAACGGAACCATTGGAGGCACTCCCGAACAGATTGAAGCCTATAAAGAGTATGTCTGGAGCCTGCCTGGTTTTGAAAAGACGGAGTTCAAAACCGATCACCATGATCGTATACCTTTCGCCAAACTCACCTGTAAAGTTCGGGACGAAATCGTAGCCATTCACTATAACGGGCTGAACCCCGAAGAGGGAGGCCATCACCTTTCACCCAGCGAGTGGAAAACGGTAATGGAGCAGCAGGATGACTACGTAATGATTGATGTGCGCAATAATTATGAGTCGCGCGTGGGTCATTTTGAAGGCGCGATCAAACCGGATGTGGAAAATTTTTACGATTTCCCGAAGTGGCTGGATGAAGCGGAGAGTGAAATTCCCAAAGATAAGAAAGTATTGATGTACTGCACCGGCGGTATCCGCTGCGAAAAATTCTCGGTATTGATGAAGCAGAAGGGCTGGAAAGATGTAAACCAGCTTCACGGCGGTATTTTAACCTATGCGAAACAGGAAGGCGGCCAGCATTTTAAAGGAAAGTGTTTTGTGTTTGATGACCGTCTCGTTGTTCCGGTGAACAAAGAAAACCTGGAGCCGATCGCCCGCTGTGAGATTACAGGTGAGCCTGCCGACAGCTACATCAACTGTGCAAACATGGAGTGCAATAAGTTGTTTGTATGCTCAGAGAAGGGTGCTGAGATAATGGAAGGGTGCTGCAGCGAGGAGTGTAAAAACAGCGAGTACAAGCGCCCGTTTGACCCCGAACATGCTTTTCGGCCGTTTCGAAAATGGTATAACTATTTCGACGATGAGTTTAAGGAGCGGGAGCTGGAACGGGAGTCAAAATAGAGGCCAGAGGCCTTCTCTACCTCCCCTGCTCTTCGGCTGATATTTTTTGCCGCAGCATCATCTCTGTTTTATATAGTTCATTTTCGCGGAGAAGCTCAATATACATATCATCTCCCTGGCCGTACTCTCTGAGCAGAGCCCACGCGTGCATCTCGCTTATTACCCGTTCCTCCCCTATTCTTACGATCACATCACCGGGCATGATACCGCAGTGGTATGCCGGCCCGTCTTTATTTACGCTGGTAACGAGCAATCCCTGCACAAACGGCAGCCGGTAGCGGTAAATGAGCTGCTCGGTCATGGATGTAAACTCCATGCCCGGGTCGTAATCGAGCTGTACTGAACCTGATGTTTGCAGTTGCGAAATAATCTGGTTCACCCTGTTGCTGGGAATGGCAAAACCGAGCCCCACAAATCCTGCACTGGTACCGCCGGTAAAAATGAAGGTATTTACCCCAATAACTTCTCCGCGGCTGTTGAGCAGCGGACCGCCTGAATTTCCCCTGTTAATGGCAGCATCGGTCTGAATCATATCAATATAGATCCTGGGATTCTGCGGATCGGATCGGAAATCCCTGTTTTTAGCGCTTACCACGCCAACCGTAACCGTTGGGTTTCCGTCATCAAACAGCCCAAACGGATTCCCCAGCGCAATTGCCCACTCTCCCACTACAATATCATCCGAATCGGAAAATTCCACGTATGGAAATTCTTCATCGCCATTGATGCGCAGCAGTGCAAGATCAGTAAGTTCGTCACTACCCACCAGTTCAGCACTAAACTCATCGCCACTGGATGTATAGATAGATATTTCGCTGGGATTATTCCCCACCACGTGCTGGTTGGTAACAATCAGTCCGTCATCACTGATAATAAACCCCGACCCCATACTTGTGTTGTCACGGGGGATGCGGTCGCCAAAAAAGAAGCGAAAAAAATCGTCCTGAGGCGTGTCTCGTCTTCGCACGGGAGCCGATGCCATAATGCTTACAATGGCTCCGCTGGCCTTTTCGACTGCAGCTGTTATGGCGTTTCTGCGATCTGTATTGAGCTCTTCAATGTCATCAGCAGGTGTTTGCGACTCCGGCTGTGAAAGTGTTTCAGAGAGCCCGTTCTCCAGCCGCTCGGGTGAGGGCGATATCACTGTTCCGCTTTCTTCCTGCTTTGGCTGGCACGCCACAAGCGCCAGAACCAAAATTAGAACTGAGCTATGAAGTACTATTCGTTTCAATTTGTTTTATTTGATTTGATCCGATGGCCACAACATCTTCAATCGCTTTTTCGAGCGGACCGGGATGCCATGCACCTGCGGCTTTTTTATGTCCGCCGCCTCCCAGCTCGCCGGCCCACTTATTTACGTCGATGCTGCTGCGCGAGCGTAAACTGATGCGAATACCTTCATCATAAAAATCTTTGAGCAATACTGCGGCTTTAATATTTGCGATGCTCAGCGGATAACTCACAAATCCTTCGCAGTCGGACTGCGTGGTGTGCGTTTTCTCGAGCATCTCTGTGTTAACGTGCATAATTGCAATTTGATTATCTGCAAACAGCTTTATGGTATTCAGCGCCTCGCTCAGAAGCTTCAGCTGGCTCTGTGTTTTATTCGAAAAGATGATCTCAATAACTTCATTCGGGGTAAAATCACCATATTCAAGAAGCGAGGCTACCGCTCTAACGGTATCGGGCGTAACGCTTTCGAACTGCAGAGAACCGGTATCCGTAATTATGCCCGTGTACATCGCCTTCGCCGCGTATTCATCAATTTGACCGGGATCGTGCTCCCAATATAATTTGTAAATTAGTTCGCAGGTTGAAGATGCATCATCAACCGAAATCGAAATTTCAAAATCTCCGAAAGGGTTGGGGTGGTGATCAATCATCCAAACGGGAACACTGTTCTCATCTTTCTCAATCCAGTCACTGAAGGAGCCAAATCGTCCTGCGGCGTTTCCGTCAACCAGAATAATGAGATCACACTCTGCCAGGCGCGCTGCTGTCGGCTTCTCTATCTTGATCTTTTTCTGGAGCCACTGCAAATTTTCGGGTACCTCATCGTCATTAAAAGCCGATACGGAACGGCCATTTTTTTCGAGCCATGAGCAGAGCGCTATTTGCGCCCCGATGCAGTCGCCATCCGGACGCACATGGGAGATTACTCCTATGTGATTATGGTTCTCAATTTTTTTAATAAATTCTTCAAACATATTCTTTGATAAAAAATGGAAGCGCAGCAGGCCGGTTTCTCATTATAAACGATAAATACTTTTTTAAAGTCATCATATCCTGCAATTGCGCATGTAAAAATAAGCCTTGTAAAATGCCGGTTTATAAGGGCGATCGCAAGTAACTTCGCTGATTTTCATCAGCTGTTAAATTTTCAATCCTGTAGATTCTTTTATGTCGAAACCAATACAGTGCGTAATTATCTGCGACGGTGAACTGCCGCCCAAAGATACGATCTCGAAAGAGATCACCGATTCTAATCTCACAATAGCCGCAGACGGCGGGGCCCTGGCCCTGGCCCGGATGAATATCGTGCCTGATGTGATTATCGGCGACCTCGACAGCTACCGTCCCACAGGCAATGAACAGGCTGTAGTGATAAAAGATCCCGACCAGGAGACCAATGACCTTGAGAAGTCACTCGCTTACGCCAAAAAACATTCGGCAGATCAAATTGTTGTATTTGGCGCCACGGGTAAACGACTCGATCACACTCTCAAAAACCTATCGGTTCTGCTGCAGTATCATCCGCAATTTAAATACCTTGTTTTCAAGGATCGCTACTCCACAATTGAGATTATACAGTCTCCCTTTAAACGCAGTTTTCGGCCCGGCACCTCAATCTCTCTGTTCCCCTTAAGCGGTACGGTTAAAGAGATTACAACCAGGGGGCTCAAATATCCGCTCACCCGGGGAACGCTCAAAAACGGTGTGCAGGATGGCAGCTCCAACGTAACCGTGAAAAAAACAGTCGAAATTGAGTTCAAAAAGGGTGACCTTCTGTTGCTGGTTAATCACGAATAATGTTCTGTTTTGGTATCTGAATTCTCTCTGCTCGACTGGATTTTTATTGCTGTATATTTCTTTTTTCTGATTTGGCTTAGCTGGAAACGCGGCTGGGAATCGGACTCTGAGGAAGATTTTCTGCTTAGCGGCAGAAAGGTGACACTGCCTGCCTTTGTTGCCACGCTTGTTTCTACGTGGTATGGAGGAATTCTGGGTATCGGTGAGTGGAGCTACCAGTTTGGTATTTCTCAATGGCTGATTCTGGGTATCCCATTTTACGTTTTTTCTGCTCTGTTTGCGGTTTTCCTGGCAGGCAAAATCCGCATGAATAAAGCGCTTACTATTCCCGAAGCGATCTCTAACCACTACGGTGAACGGGCCGGCAGAATCAGTGCGCTGCCCATTTTTATCCTGGTGAGTCCGGCACCCTATATTTTAATGCTTGGCCTCATTTTCCAGTTTCTTACCGGTGGTGACGCTCCATTTTTGGTATACGCATCGCTTGTGGCGCTCTTCTCCGTGCTCTATATCTCCATTGGCGGCTTTGGTGCCGTCATACGAACCGATATTCTGCAGATTACGCTGATGTTTGGTGGATTTATCATATTGCTAATTTATGCCATGCTGGAGTTTGGAGGATTTGGAATGCTGATCTCATCCCTGCCCTCCGGCCACCTGGATATCACCGGCGGACATACTCTGCAGTATATTCTGGTATGGTTCTTTATTGCTCTCTGGACTTTTGTCGATCCCAGCTTTCACCAGAGAGCCGCCGCGGCCGAATCACCCCAAACGGCCAGAAAAGGGATTTTTTACTCTATTGCCGGATGGATGGCCTTCGATTTTCTCACCTGTTTTGCCGGCCTTTACGCCTTTGCCATTCTTGGCCCCGACCTGGAACAGCCCGTGCTTGCCTACCCAATGCTGGCCGATCAGATTCTGCCAATAGGCATCAAAGGGATCTTCTTTCTTTCGCTACTCGCCACCATTATGTCCACGCTGGACAGCTACCTGTTTATATCGGGGCAAACGCTTGGGCGCGACTATCTTAAAAAATACTTCCCGGCTGTTAATCCCAATGTTCTTACGCGGATAAGTATTTTGATTTCTGCCATTCTTGGGATACTTCTTATCATCATTTATCCCAGCGTTATTGATCTGTGGTACGTTATCGGCTCTATCTTTATCCCCGGCCTTCTGCTGCCCGTGCTTGGTATTTATCTGAGCGTTTTTTACGTACCGCCGCGATATGTACTAATCTCCATTATTGGCTGCACGCTTATCTCACTCGCATGGCTTATACTTGGAAACCTTTTCCCGCAGCCTGATGGCGGGTACGCATTTTACGGACTGGAGCCGTTTTATCCGGGCCTGTTCGCGGGTTTACTGCTCTGGGTGACGGGAAAGGCAGCGTCAAAAAACGAGAAGAGCCACACTTAAGTGGATTTTAAAATATGGCTGAGGTTTAATTTGTGGATAGGTATGAGGTACTTATTTGCAAAAACATCTTTCTGAATTCCAAGCAGGCCGGTCCCTCTGAAATCAACCACACAATATTTCTCTTCCGTGCTCACCACTTCGCCAATTCCGTAATATTCGGGTGAGGGACCGTAGTAGACAAGGTCTCCAAGCTGCAGTGTATTTACGGCCCTCCTGTGATAGGGATAAATAACCGGTAATAGGTCGAGCCGGTAAGAGAGCCGCCTGTTTTTTGTTGCCATGGTACTGCTGGTTACTGAAAAATAATTTCGCGCCTGTTTTTTGCAATATGCTTTAATTGTATCTCCTTCCGGGAATCCGGCAGGACACCTAAAATACGTTCCGGCCACTCGATAATGCAAACGCCATTCCCGTAGAAATATTCCTCGGCTCCTATTTCGAGGGCTTCCTCTTCATCTTCAAGCCTGTAGCAATCAAAATGATATACAGGCACGGAGCCTTCATATTCGTTGATAATTGTAAAGGTTGGAGAGTTAACTTCGTTCCCTGAGAGCCCAAACGCTTTCACAAAACCTTTCACGAATTGTGTTTTTCCCGCTCCAAGATCGCCGTACAGGCACACAATATCTCCCGGTTTTATAGTTTCGGCAAACTCCTCAGCAATGGCTTCGGTCTCTTTTTCGCTGCTGCTTATTTTGCTCTGCATGGCTAGCGGGGCGTCAGTGTTGCCACAGGCAGAATCATCTCCTCCATGGATGCACCGCCGTGCTGAAAGGTATCCCTGTACCGGTTCTGAAATTTATTATAGTTGTTGGGATACACAAAATAGTAGTCCTCTTTTGCAATAATAAAGCTGTTGGCAGGCGGCTCTACGGGCAGCTGATACCTTTCGGGTTTGTCGATGTAAATGGCGGCACTCTCCTGCGCTTTCAGGTTTCGGCCGTACTTATACCGGAGATTCGTAGCTGCATCTCTGTCTCCAAATACCTTGGTGTCGCGCATGGCACGAATAGAGCCGTGATCGGTTGAAATAACCACCGTAACATTTTCATTTGCCAGTTCCCTGAGCATTTTAAATAGAGAACTGTGCTGAAACCAAGCTTCTGTCAGCGACCGGAAGGCAGACACATCGGGGGCCAGCTGCTTCAGCACCTCCGAATCGGACCTGCTGTGAACGAGTGTATCCACAAAATTATAGATAATCGTGGTGAGGGGTGTTTGCGTATAGTTGGCCATCTTACTCACCAGCCGGTTACCATCCTCGGGCTGGATAATCTTCTCGTACTTTACCACGTCGTGCAGGCCGTTGCGTCCAAGGTTTTTTTCAAGAAGCACCTGTTCGTGTCTGTTTAAAGACGATTCGTCCTGCCCGGTTTCCCATAGCTGAGGATACCGCCGCTGAATTTCCAGGGGAAAAAGCCCAGAATAAATTGAGTTTCGCGAGTAGGGAGTTGCTGTAGGCAAAATGGAGTAGTAGAAATCCGTTTCTATTGTATAGAAGTCATTCAGCACCTTTTGGAACAGCAGCCATTGATCGTACCGCATGCAGTCTATCAGAAAAAACACCACGGTTTCACCCTTGTCAAGGTGCGGAAATACTTTGCGTTTGAGCAGGTCGGGGCTGAGCGTGGGGTGTTTTGCTTCGTCGCGCTTCAGCCAGCTCTTGTACTCCTGCCCTATAAAACGCCCAAATGCCTGGTTTGCCTGCTGAAACTGATCCTGCAAAACCTGCTGCAGCGCCTCATCTCCCGACTCCAGGTTCAAATCCCAGTGGGTCAGTGTTTTGTACACATCAATCCACTCCTGCCAGTCTGTTTCCACGCTGAACTTCGCTGACAACTCGTTAAAACCTTTTAAATACGACTGAGCTGCTTTTTCGTTTTGAATTCTCTGCTTGTCAAGAATACGCTTTACAGTGAGTAAAATTTGGTTCGGATTGACCGGTTTGATGAGATAGTCGGCGATCTTGTTCCCAATCGCATCCTCCATTATCGACTCCTCCTCACTCTTGGTAATCATCACTACGGGAAGGGATGGCTGTAGATTTTGAATTTGCTCGAGTGTTGCAAGTCCGTCAAGTCCGGGCATCTGTTCATCCAGAAATACGATATCGAACGACTGTTTTCCAATCAGTGAAACGGCGTCATTTCCGTTTGTGACAGGAGTTACGTCGAAATCTTTGCTTTCGAGAAATATAATGTGTGATTTTAGCTGATCGATCTCATCATCAGCCCATAAAATTTTTGTGGCCATAATATGTGTCTGCTTTAACCATTTAACACTGGTTTGGTTCCGTACCTAATCAAACAGACAAAATAAACAATGTGTTTATGGTTAAAAACCGTAAACCATCATGCTTTTGTAAAATCCTCTGCAGAGTTACAGTGTGATAAGCGGTTTAATATTTTCCAGCCTTTTTTCCCCAATGCCTTTAATCTCGAGAAGCTGATCGACGGATGTAAATTTTCCGTTCTCATTTCTCCACTCAATGATCCTCTTTGAATAGACCGGGCCAATTCCCGGAAGCTCCTGCAGTTCCGGCTCCATTGCCGAATTGATGTTAATAAGGTTTCCACCTGTCCGGCCCTCAGCTGCTTCCTTCTCTGGCGGGATGGTATCGATGTACGCTTCTTCAGCCAGAACTCCCGTTTTATATTCCCCCGCATCGCTATCGTTTTTTAATGGTTCATAGCGCGCAAGAATAGTCTCTCGTTCCCGGTTCAGCTCCCTGCTTCTCTCTTCAAATATTCTCTCCAGTTCTGCATATTCAACCTCTGAGTATTGAGGGGCAGGTGACCAGATCAAATAAACGCTACCCAAAAACAGAACAGAAACCATCAGTACAGTTACGGCAATGCGTTCGCTTTTACTGATCTGGAGTTTCTCTAAAAAGAAAAATAGTTTTCGTTTCATCTCTGTCCTCAAAAATACAATAGCGGTGTTCTTATCCGGGAACCTGTAAACCGGTATCAGATAGAAGTATGCTTTCTTATATTTATGAACACTAAAAACGAAATCCCTTACAGAAATAATGGAAAAAATTAATGGCAGCATTGCCGGAATTCCCCTTGCCTGGTATAAATCGGGCACAGGCAAACCACTTGTAATCCTGCACGGCTGGGGAAGCAATTCTGCCGTTATGCAGGTTATTTCTGAAGGGGTAAAGAGTGTAAGAACCAGTTATTTGCTTGATTTTCCGGGGTTTGGCGACTCACCTGAGCCACCCCGGGCGTGGTGCGTGAGCGATTATGCCAGCCTTACTGAGGAGTGGATGGATACCGTACTTCCTGATCAGCCGTTCGACCTGCTTGCGCATTCATTCGGCGGGCGTGTAGCCATTAAGCTGCTCTCTTCCCACAACGTTGCTTCCCGTATCGATAAGGTAGTATTTACAGGAGCCGCCGGTTTGAAACCAAAGAGAAGTGCATCCTACTACGCAAAAAAATACTTTGCCAAATCACTGAAAGCGCCATTTAAACTGCTTCCTCTGGCACTCGAAGAAAAAGGCCTGTCCATGTTGCGGAAAACTTCGCTGTGGAAAAAACTTGGCTCCTCAGATTATCAGCAGCTTTCCGGCGTGATGCGCGAGACATTCGTAAAAACGGTTACCGAATTTTTAGAAAAAGATTTGCAGGCTGTTGATCACGAAATTTTGCTGGTCTGGGGAGCAGATGATGCAGCTACGCCGCTCAGCCAGGGAGAGAGGATGAATGGGCTTCTTAAAAACAGCGCACTGGTATCCATCGAACACGCAGGGCACTACGCTTTTCTGGATCAAAAAGCTCGTTTCAATGCTATTCTAAAGGCCTACCTGGAGCCTTAGGGAAGATCCGGGCAAGTTGAAGTCCCAAATATGTTTATTTAAACAACAAGTTTGTAGCTGGTGCAGCTGCCCTCTTCCTTGCCGTTCTTTTCACAGTCTTCTCTTTTGTCAAAACCTTCTGTTGAAAATTCGAGAATTTCACCTTTTTTATCGGTTCTTCTCCATCTCCATTCGCCTTTCACATCCTGGTATATTTCACATTTTGGCATAACTGTAGTCCTCACAAAAAATTAAACGTTATCTATATATCACCATTTTTAAGACGAGAATCAAATTTCCGCTGCTCTTCTTTCAGGCAATATCCGTATATGGCGACTCCGGCTAATAAAAGACGCAACCAAAAGCATGCGTAAAGAATAATATCAGCTCAACGTTCACCAATTAACAATCATTTCCTTCATATCCATTTTTAGATTTGCCTGGCAGTGCCAGCCTCCCCAATACCGCTCACTACGGTTTTTACGGTAGTCAGTCGGGTTCATTTACCTCCCTTTACTTCAGTTTGATTTTCCTTACCTTACTCCATACTAATTAAATTGCTTATGGATCAGGAAAAAACCCGAAAACTAGCTATTCTCATAGATGCCGATAATGCCCAGCCGGCCATTACGGAAAACCTGATGGCGGAGATTGCCAAATATGGTACCGCCAATGTGAAACGAATTTATGGCGACTGGACCCAGCCGCAGCTGCGCGGGTGGAAAGATTTGCTGCTCGAATACTCCATTCAACCCATGCAGCAGTTTGGATATACCCGTGGTAAAAATTCGACCGACAGCGCGCTTATCATCGACGCGATGGATCTTCTTTACACCGGCCGCTTTGATGGATTCTGCCTTGTCTCCAGCGATAGTGATTTTACCAAACTTGCCGCCCGAATCCGGGAATCGGGCCTGGTTGTATATGGGTTTGGCGAAAAGAAAACCCCCTCTCCATTTGTTGCCGCCTGTGATAAATTCATCTATACCGAGGTTCTGGCTAAAGATGAGGATGAAAAGAAAGACCGCAACCAGAAATCCTCGAAAGAGCTGAAACAGGACACCAAACTGGTAACCCTGGTTCGAAACGCCATCGAGGCTTCATCAGACGACAGCGGATGGGCGCACCTGGCGCCGGTTGGAAGCTACATTGCTAAACAGAGCCCCGGATTTGATCCCCGTAATTACGGCTACCAGAAACTGGGCGAACTGCTTAACGCCATGAAGCTCTTTGAAATGGAAGAGCGCCCTACCGGCAACGGACAATCGAAAGCCCTTTACATCAAAGACAAGAGAAAGTAATAATCATGCGGTGCTTTGGCACAACTAATTACTCTCAGTTGATGAGTTTTTTCTTCACTCTTTGTATTTTACAGGTAGGTACTTACTGAACTGAATCGTCAAAAAAAATGGAGAGATTATGGATGACTTCACAGCAAACAGAGAATCGGCCATTCAGGAGCGGGTAAATCTTCTAAAGGACCAGGGTTATCGCGGTTTTCAGCTCAAGGAAGGTCATCAGAAAGCAGAAGAGTCTTTTGAAGTGGTGGCAATAAATAAAAAAGGTGTTATCCTGACATCCGACGGTGATACACTGACGGAAGCCTATGAAAACCTGATCGAAAAAATAGACTACACGCTGGACGATCTGTAACAGCGCCTGGAATAATTTTACCTCTTCTCACATTTACTTAAAAACCGCCCTTTCAGATGAAAGAAGGCCCATTGCCCTTCTTTAGAAACTAAAGTGCATTCTTTTGAATCCACCGGTGTAAGTCTGCCAAAACTTCCGCCCGGTTTGTCTCGTTCAGCATCTCGTGGCGGCCTCCTTTATATAGTTTTTTATCCACCTGCCTTATACCGGACTGGCTGATAATTTTTGACAGGTTATGTACGCCTTTTCCCATATCTGATACCGGATCCTGCTCACCTGAAATCAGCAGAACGGGAATATCTTTGTCGTGATCAGCAAACGGGCTGTGGCGATGAAGATCTCTCAGGCCGGTGGAAAGAGCGTATAAAAACTGTATTGACAAAGTTTCATCGCAAAGGGGATCATCCAGAAAGAGGTCGACCATATGCTCATCACGGCTCAGCCAGTCGGCCTTGGTTCTGTTGGGCTTAAAGTGACGGTTAAAAGAACGCGATAAAAGGTTATCCAGAAAAAGGCTTCGGCTCTCTCCTCCATATATTTTTTTCAGTATCGATAAAATCCAGATACCTGCGTTAAGAGTAAGGGGTGGTTTACCGCTGCTGCCCGAGTAGACAAGTGCGTCTGCGCTATCGTCATTCAGCTGAAAATATCGCTGCAGGCAGAATGAGCCCATCGAGTGCCCGAGCATAATGATTGGCAGATCGGGGTGCTCTTTCATGATGTGTTTTTTAATATCCCCAATATTTTCTGCAAGAGCGTCCAGGCCTCTTTCGTGGGCAATATGTCCGAGATGATCGGGGTCTGTATGCCCGTGGCCGCGATGATCGTGCGCTATTACGATAAACCCATTTTCAGAAAAATATCTGGCAACGTGGCTGTAGCGTCCGCTGTGTTCGCTCATCCCGTGAATAATCTGCAGTATGGCCTTGGGAGGGTCTTTATCAGGGTTCCAGCGCCTTACAAATAGCGGCTTATTCTCGCTGTCTTTCACGTAAAATGTATCCAAACCGTTCTCCATATTTATGAATGTGTTATCACTTTATATTAACAAATTAGATTGACATGCTGTTTGATTTCATGACATCGTTTATAATTTATGACTTCTGATGATATCTGAATCTAAGACAAAGGGTTGTATTGGTAATAGAAAAGGCTTATTTTTGAAGTCTTGATATTTTTGTGCCCGTAACTCAGCCGGATAGTGCAATCTGAGGCTTCGGGACGGTTACAGGTTCAAATCCTGTCGTTTTTTACATACTGTTTTATTTCGATGTTACACAACATCATCTGCGCCCGTAGCTCAACTGGATAGAGTACCTGACTACGAATCAGGCGGTTACAGGTTCAAATCCTGTCGGGCGTACTACTTTTTTTGATTTATTGAATTTACCTAAGCGCCCGTAGCTCAACCGGATAGAGCGTCTGACTTCGGATCAGAAGGTTGAGGGTTCGAATCCTTCCGGGCGTACACAAAGAAGCTCCAGTTTCTATATGAGATTGGAGCTTTTTTTATGCTCTCAAAAGAAATATAGATCTGAGCGCTGATCTTCCGAAGCTATGCTTCGGGGGTTCGAATCCTTCCGGGCGTACTTTTAAACCCTGTAAGTCATTGATTTACAGGGTTTTTATGTTTTGTAGGTATAATATAGGTATAACATTTAAGAAGTTAACCGATGAATTACTTACACAACTGTAGAAGCTTAAAAATTAAAACTTTTTAGCTTATAAAATAAACTGTAACCAGTTTTGAATTGCAGAGTTTTAGTTAATATTAACGGTTGAAGTTTTTCGACAAAACAACTGTTTAAATGTATTCAATTGAAAAAACTGAAATTGGCAAATATGAATCAATAATCAGGAATAATAAAATAAAAACGTTCAATTTCCTTCATAATTACGAGCCATTTGATTTGGAAGGAGAACTAAAGTTTAATTTTTCTGACCAGATTTTTATAGTTTTTATTCTTTTCATTATTCTCTATATACTGTTAATTTTTACTTGATTTCAGCAAAATATGGCACTATAAACAAGCCCTCCCTCGCAATAACCACATTTTTAAGCCCAAATCTATTTTTTTAGTCGCACTTAGATAAGACAAATAGCGATTGAAAGATTTTGTTTTTAAATGCAGAAATGGGAGTGCAACTCAATACATTCCCTTTCTAAAAATGATACAGAAATTCCCCTTTTGTATTTTAATACACTCTTTGAACCCATTCGATAGCTTGTAGAAATAAACTCCAGAACCGCCCGGAACAAGCACAAGCCAATCTGGCATTAGATTATCTACAGTATCACAAGTGGGATGTTCATTTGGGGTAGTCTAAATCGCTTTGATGGTATGATTATTATACAAATACTAAAACGAGTTTTAACTCTCTAATTACTGTTCTGAACCTCAAGGTAAATTTGCCTTTGTTTGTTTAACAACACGTCTTGATATACAAAATCAGATATTTCATCTCTGAATTCGGATAAGGGCTTTGAAGCCCACTCATGTCTTCCGTTAATCCCTGCCACCATATAATAGCCCGAATCATTATCCTGTAATCGCTTCATTATTGTGTGAGCTCCAAATAGCATCAGAAAGCCCGGGGCACCTGTCGGACAATAGTGATGAGACGCTATGCCATATGGCACCAGCTGGTCATCAGTTCCGTGGAATAGCTGCGTTGGAATAGCATTTTCACTTGTGATATGATTGATATTCGAGATTGCGCCGGCCATGGAAATGACTCCGCTATATCGAAAACTGTCCGGAAGAATAGTCCCTATCGAATCGCTTTTTGTCGAATCCCAGTATGCCGCATGCAGCACAGCTTCTGCCCCAGCACTGCTGCCTACAATAATGATTTTTGCAGGGTTAATTGAAAGCTTTTCCTGATTCCGGACAAGAAATGCAACAGCCCGGTTAACATCTTGAGCTGTCTTTAAGAAAGTATCAATCTTAATGCCTGCATCTACATCACAACCAAATGACTTGCCTTTCCTTTGAAGCGTGTAGCTCATCGTAGCCGCAACGAACCCTTTATGCGCAAAATGCTTTAGGAAAGCTTCATGAACCAGATGATCCCGTTCTCCACCTGCAAACCCTCCGCCGTGAACATAGAGGATCACCGGCCTGTCACCCTTTCGATTTTCTATGGGATCAAACAGGTCTATTTTAAGTTCTTCATCTGGCTTATTGAAATACGTATAAGTAGATTTCTCAATCGTAGTATAAAGGCTGTCGAGATAAACGGTTTGCGCCTGAGAATATTCAATATATCCGAATAGAAAAAGTAAAAAAGAGAAACACATCCCAACATAAGTAGGCTTAATTGAGGCTTTTACCATGTTATTTTCCGAATGTATAATCATGTACAAAAGATTCGTCGAGTTGATTATATGATTCTCTCCTCGTTTGCAGTCACTTCTACAGCTATTTCAATTGCGGACTTTCAAATCCGAGTTTTTTAAGTCCTTGTTGTATTTCAGGGGCACTCATAAAGAGATCCCATAGAAGCCCGCTTCGATGATTTTCTATCATAACCACAATCGGCCCCTGGTCAATAGCAAGGTATCTTTCAGGATACCAATTTTCCTGGACACTGAATGCGTCATAAAATCCAAATTTACCCCATACCCTGTCGCGATAATTTTCATACAGGTTTCTGACCACATCCATCGACTCTTCAGGAGTGTAAGGGAAAGACGATAGCGCCGCTGTGGGTGAAATCACGCCCAAATCCCGGCCGGGTTTATGAGCTGCATATCCGTTTACAGAATAGCTCGCCGTCAACCCCCACAAATCCTTACCGTAACCCGGATAACCGTTCGGGTTTTCGATACACCATCGTCTGTTAATCAGCGTATGATTTCGATTATGTTCAAAATAGTCATTAGAATACGTGTCACTTAGTCCGCGCGGATCGAGGCCAAGATAGGAGTAGTGCGACCAGAAAAGCGGTCCGCCATATTCTTCAGATCCATTATGATTGAGCTCAAGCTCATAATTATAAGCTGTTATTGTTTTATTGATTCCGCCACTCCTTGCCCAGCCCTCATGATATATTTCCGGCTTAATGGAGTGGGTAGGTGAGGAAGCTGCAAGGATATAGGTAATCAACGTTTCATCGTATCCACGTATAGCATGATTCTTTTCCCATCCAACATTTGGTGACCAATGCCAGTAAAGCACGTTTTCACTACCCTCTTTTGTATACCATTTCCAGTTTACTTCTTTCCATAAAGTGTCGATTTGCCGGGCAAGCTGCTTCTCTTTTCTATCGTTTTTATTTAAATACTGCCTCACAGTTAATAACCCCTGAATCATAAAGGCTGTTTCTACAAGATCGGCGCCATCGTCATTATTGCTGAATGGTTTTACAGTACCTGTTTCACCATCTAACCAGTGAGGCCAAGCACCGTTAAAGCGGTCTGCTTTGGCCAAAAAACTTACAATTTTTTCGAGCCGCTCTATACCCTCTATTCTTGAAATAAAACCACGTTCAATTCCCACAATTATCACCATCAAACCAAAACCCGACCCACCCAGGGTTACTATATGCTTGTCATCTTGAGAATAGACACCATCAACATGGTACCGCTCTCTCGCCATACCACTATTGGGTTCTGCGCCATCCCAAAAGTATTGAAACGTTTGCTTTTGCACGTGAGTCAGTAGCGAATCATCAGATATTGAATAGCTGACTTGTGAATAGCTATACGATACAATGGTGCAATTGATCAAGAATACTAATAACCCTGAGAAAAGAAATTTTCTAATCAACTTATTTATTAGAATTTAGTTTTTAACGAATTATTCAACTCCTCTTAAAAACTCATCCGATATAAATTCCACCGCTTCAGGAAACGTTTTTCTCCAGTATTCCCATGTATGCCCTCCGTCGTATACCCTGTACTCGTGCGGGACATTTTTATTTTTTAGTATAATATGGAGCTCAGCAGTGGCCTCAGATATTCCAGTATCATCATCTCCGCTGGTAATATAGTATTTAACTTTTGAGAGATCTGATTGGCTTTTAACTTTCGCCTGGTGATGAATTGAATGGGATTTCCATCGATCAGTCAGGCGCTGATCGGGATCCGTTGTATAAAGATTGTCAAATGTTCTCAGGTAATCCTCGTTGTTCAGAGACTGTATCGTTTCATCCGTCCAGATTCCCGGGCTAAGGCTGAAAATCGATGAAACAAGGTCCGGATTTTTAAAAGCAAGAATTAGAGCACCATATCCGCCCATAGAAAGCCCGCCAAAAGCCCTGAATTTTTTTTCCGGTCGCGTTCTGTATGCTGAATCAATATGATCTATAAATTCACCGGTAAAAATGGTTTCAAAAGGAAATTCAGAATGTATGTCATCAATGAACCAACTATTACGTGCATTCGGCATTACAACAATCATAGGAGCGATTGACTCATTTGAATACATAGCGTCCATCAGCCTCTTCATATCTCCGTACTGAATCCAAGCGTTTTCATCGTTATCCAGTCCGTGAAATAGATATAAAACCGGGTATGATCTTTCGGAAATATGATAGTCAGAAGGTAAATAGACAGCGTATTTTATACTATCATCAATGGTTGTGCTATGGGCTGATAGTCCTTCAACAACACTGCTTTGAGCGCTAACTGAGGTAATTAAAAAAAGCATTACAAGCACTGTTGCAACAGTGGCTTCAATAGTGCCTGTAAGCGGCTCAAATTTTAAAGGCATCATTTAACCTACAATCCACATTTCTCCATTTATATTATCATTTCCTTGAAATTGGCGCTGAATCGCTTCAAGAAGATTCTCTTGGTTGGTATCGTTTTCATCCTCCGGGTACATCCAACGTGTAGGAACCATTCCATTATTTAACAGATTTGAACCGGACCCTACATCAAACTCAGGGATACCCGTTCTGCGCTGATCGTAAAATGGCTCCCATCCAGAATTCAGAAGCATCGCCATATATTTTTGTTCCAGGATCAGCTCCAATCCATTTGATGGATCATATTGAGCAAATTCGGATTGTAAATACGTCTCAATCGTTTCATCATCAATATTATAAAATCTCATTGAAGCTCGTATTCCATTCTGATAATACGTTTCCGGATTTTCGTTAATCCATCCTCTTTGAGCAGCCTCAGCAATGATAAAGGAAAGTTCAGAGTAACCAAATGCCTGATTTGGGTCAGCTTCCGGATCGTTTAAATATCTGAAATTTAGCTGGGATCCAATTCCTTCAGCTCTTAGGAGGTTGTTCTCTTCAATTGTATTTGAAGAAACTAAACCACTGTATGAATTAAAGTCGAATGCTACGCTTTCTTCTCGGGTGTCAGGCTCAGCTATGGCGAAAAGCCTTGGATCCTGTTTCTCTACGTATAAATCAACGATTGTCTCTGCGAGAAATCTTGAGGAAAACGAAGCGGAATTAAAGAATGGATATCTGTCACCCGTTGCCTCGCTAAATTCATATTTAAAGCTATCCCCATTACTCTCCATAACGGGATACACCGTAGGATTGTTAATAATCTGCTGAAACTGTGCTACATAATCAATCGAAGTGTTTTCTATTTCTGATAAACTCATGAGGATTCTCAGTTTCAGAGAATTACCAAATTTCTTCCATTTCAATACATCCCCATTAAAAACAACATCACCCTGAATATTTTGCTGTACAACATTAAAACTTGAGTTGATATCTTCCAAGCGGTTTAGCAGATCGGCATATATTTCTTCCTGAGGATCATATACGGGCTGAAAGTTTGATTCCTCCGCCTGCAATGCTTCAAAATAGGGTATATCACCAAACCTTCTTGTAAGCTCATGAAATATGTGCACCTGCAGTAAATCAGCAATCGTAAACATATTTTGGTTATCGAGTCTGGTAGCCTCTTCTTTCATTTTAACGGTTTGCCGCAGACTATTATACAGCCCAAAATTATCACGGTCCCAGGTATAATATTGGGGGTCACGGGGCCGGTTAATTTCAATCAGATATCTTGCTGCCAGGCCGGCGTCTATACTGATGGAGTTAAATACCGAGATCTGCAAGTTTGTCAACAGTAAACCGGGAGTTGCAACTGTACTTTCGTTAGGATTTTCCTGAAAATCCTCAAAACTGGTAAATGTCTCGCAAGAAGCAAAAAAGAATACCGCGAATAAAATTACACTAAATTTTAATTTATACATGTTGTATACCCTTTTTTAGAATTTAATATTCAAGTTGAATCCGTAGGATCTCATGGTTGGTGATTGTGGTATTCCACTTCCTGAGTCAGGATCTAAATATTCAATATCTGAAATAATTAAAAGATTACGCCCTGTTACTGAAAAGGAGGCCTCTCTAAACCAATTTAGTGGGATGAGCCTTTGGGGCAAACGATATGACAGACTCACTTCTCTCAATTTCACAAATGATTCTGAATACCAATGGTTACCGTAGTTTCTGCTATGAAAATTAACCATATAATTTTCATAGTTTACCGCAGTTGTATTGGGAGCAAATTCTCTTGTATCACTAATAATATTACCGTCATTATCGTACTCAACTTCTCCACTGACTACGACCACGCCCGGGGCTATATAAGATGAAATTCCCTGTGTTGAGTTAAATCGATCCTCACCCACCAAGTCGGGATGATTTCCGTTCCAAAATAATTCTCTTAATAACGGACTATTCATTAGGCCGCCTAACCGGCCATCAATACCAACATTCAAAGATACATTGCGATAATCAAACGTATTTTGTAGGCCAAATGTTAGATCGGGACCAGCGTAACCAATTCTCCGTTGGAATGGATCTCTGATATTATTTCCGTTTGCATCAAGGATGTATTGTCCATCAGGCGCTTTTAGCCAAACCGTCGTAAAAATATCATCAATTCTGTCACCCTCTACCCTCCTATTAATATTGTCTCCAATATCAATCTTATCAATATATGTTACGCTTCGTCCAAGATTGACCATAAAGTCCCAAACAAATTCGCGGCTTTCCACCGGTACTCCTCGTAAAATGACCTCAAATCCTCTTTTTTCAAAAGTATTGGCATTCTCTAGCCTAGATGAAAACGCAGAAGTTATGGATACAGGCACATTCACGATGTTATTTGTTTCTTTTGAAAGGAAATAGGTGAAATCTATTCCAAATCTTCCATCAAAAAATGTCAGATCTAATCCAGTCTCATAAGATGTTGAAGTTTCCGGCTTCAAATCGGGACTAATAAGGCTCCCTGGAAATTGCAATGAGTTATTATTTTGCCAGCTAATTCCGGATCTGTACGTTGGTATATGTGCAAAATTTGATCCAAAATCTGCATTTGAAACCTGTGCCCAAGAAGCTCGTGCCCTTGCAAAATTGATAAAGTCCGGTAGGTCAACCGCCTCTGACAAAACAAAACTTGTAGATACTGAAGGATAGAAGAACGAATTGTTTTCTAATGGTAAGGTAGACACCCAATCGTTTCTACCGGTCAACTCTAAAAAGAGCATGTCTTGATAAGCAAGGTTCACAATACCATAAATACTATTCTTCTTATATTCAGTTAAGAAGTTGTTGCCTTGTATTGCATTCTGAGAATTGGAAAGATTGTAGAAATCTGGCACAACCAATCCATCTGTTGATAGAAATGCACTCTTGCTTTCATAATAATATGCTGAGCCCCCGAGAGTTGATGAGAAAGAGAGATCTTCATTGATATCCCGTGAATAGTCCAGAACCAAATCAGACGTGAAGTTGAAGTTATTCTGAGTTCTGGTTCTAAAATTACCTTGCTGCCTGGTAAAATTTCTGACAAAACTTATAGGCTCTTGTTCCGGCTGCTCCTGACTAAAGAAATTAAATCCGCTTCTTGAAAGAACCGTTAAGTTTTCATTAATATCATAGCTGAGAGTAATTTGGCTATTTACAACGTCCTTAAAAAACCCTCGGTTAAACTCATTTGCCAAAAAATATGGGTTGTTGTAAAAAGCCCGGCTATAGTGTCTTTGTTGAAATCCCTCCTGGCCTTCAATCCAATAATCCTCTAAATCCCTTACATCAATATTCGGTCCCATCCACATAGCTAAATTATACACAATGCTTTGTGAGCTAAAGACAACCTCCGGGACATTGTCTGAAGATTGTTGATTGTAATTTATAGACGCGTCAAGCCTGAAATCATTATTTTGGTAAGTTCCTGCTAAGTTTAAGAAGTTTGATTGTAGTGACGTATTTGGTGTAATACCCTGTTGATACTTATTAGAAATTGAAGCTCGAATATTTCTGTTTTGGTTCCCAGCTGTCACACTTAAGCTATTGTTGGTTGTCATACCAGTCCTAAAAAAGTTATCGATATTATTTTCTCCTCTTGTTATCCAGGGAATAGGTATCCTCTCGCCAGTTTCAGGGTCAATTGGGCTGTTAAATTGAGCTATTTCAACGAAACTGCTATCTGTATTTGGATCGGGTTGATTTAGTGGCGGTCCCCATGTAAATCCAAAACCTTCAATACCGAAACCAGTTCCATCTACATACCTGTATTCCCCATTCCTGCCCGAACCATATTCATTCTGTTTTTCAGGTACTCTTAAAAAATTCGGTTGAAATGTTGTGCTTGAGTTCACCTCTACCTGAAAAGAATCTTCCCCTGTACTGCTTCCTCTCTTTGTATTGATCATTATCGCACCGTTTCGACCCAGTGAACCATAAAGAGCTGATGCAGAAGTTCCCTTCAAAACGTCAATACTTTCAATATTCGTAGCATCAATGGCCCACAAATTCGCATCTTCATTCGGTACCCCATCTATAACAATAAGCGGATTTTCTCCCCGTAACTGTATGCTTGAATTTCCAAAAAAGTCGGGGCTGTTGAATATTGTTAAACCAGCAACTTTGCCATTTAAATTATTAATTACATTTGGTTCTTGTGCAGTTACTAACTCACCTGGATTAACTCTTTGCGTTGAATACCCTATTGACTTCTCTGTTTTTAATATATTAAGCGCAGTAACTACTAGCTCATCACCTTCTATTGCCATGGATGCAAGTTGTACGTTCAATTCAGTTCTTCCATCAATTGGAACTTCCAGTGTTTCATAACCGATATAAGAAACAACTAAAGTATCTTGTAGGGTAGGTACGGTTAATTCAAAATTACCCGATGCATCGGTTGAGGTACCATTATTAGTACCTTTTATTAGCACATTTACTCCAGGCAGAGCTTCACCGTTTTGAGCATCTAATACAGTACCTGTAATAGTTTCCTGGATAGCCTGAACTTCAAGCGGTTCATCATTTTTTTCAATTAGCAAATAACCATCTTGTGATATTCGATACCTCAAATTCGTATTTGAAAGTATGATGTCAAGTGCATTACTGACTGTAATAGCCCTTTCTTGGATATTTATTTCCTTATCTCCAATGATGTCTCCCCGATAAGTTAATTTGGCACCTATTTGATGGGAAATTTGTCGCAACGCCTCCTCAATTGTTGCTCCTTGAATTTTCAGACTTATTAACTCTTCAATTTCAGCTTCATAGAATTTATCCTGAACATCAAGGCTTGATATCTGCTGAGAAATCTGACCATAAACGGTGCTAAATAATCCTGTACTTACAATAATAATTCCAAGCATCAAGGTTATCAATTGACGCTTTTTCTTATACCTTTGTAGCTGTTGCATTCCCATATTATTCCTTCATTTTAATTGTTAACCTTGCCTTGTTTTACTTGGAAGCGCTTCTTAATCATGTGAAATTTTTTTATTCGAAAATTATTTCTGAACCTGCCCTTTCAAATTGTAGATTCATTGATACCGCAATCACCGAGAGTACTTCATCCAGCTCGGCATACAAAAAAGTTCCTGTATAAGGAACGTCCAACAATTCCTCATTAACACCTGTAATCTCCACATCAAACCGACGTTCAATATCACGAATTACTTTTCTAAAAGGTGTATTTTCGAAGTTAAGGCCACCACGTGTCCAAATTAAATAATTATTTACGCTCACTTCTCGGGGTGGCGTTGGAGCATTTCCACTGTAAACCTCAGTGTATAAGCCTTCGGTCAGTAAAACTCGCTTAATTCCTTCATAATTATCATCATCGTTTTGAAGTCCAACAGCCACTTTTCCCTCACGAACTGCAACCTCCACAAACTCATCCTCACCCCACCCCTGAACATTAAATTTTGTGCCTAATACTTCAATTTCAGCGTGTTGATTATAGACAATGAACGGCTGATCCGAATCATAGGTGATTTCAAAATATGCCTCTCCCTCCAAATACACCTCTCTTTTTGTTTCATGAAATTCTTTGGGGAAACGAAGTGTACTGCCAGAATTTAACATTACCTTTGAACCATCCGAAAAAGTTACGCTAGCCTTTTCACCCTTCTCCGTTTTAAAGGTCTGCATTACATAAAAATCGGAAACAACCTCTGGTTGATCATTTCCAGTAAATGTGAGCTCTACAAAATAGACTGTAAAAAGAGTTGCCAATAAAACCGCGGCGGCACGAAAAAAGTAGACGGGCATTCTTGAAAATTTCTTGCGGGCATTCTTAGAAATTTTATCATCGGTAATCCGGCCTGGCTTTATACGCTTGGCCTGAAATCTCGTCCAGGCTGTTTCCACATCAACATGAAAATTTTCTGAAGAAGTAACGGTCCAGATTTCGTTTAGATCCTGTATCAGCTTTCTGTTTTCAGAATCCTTTTTCATCCACTGATTTATAAACTGCCGTTCTTCGACATCTGCCTTACCAGTAACATATCGCTGAATAAGTACCCAATCGTTACGATCTAAATTCACTTCTAATAATTTTTTTTTGTTTCCTACATAAAAAACAATCGAAAAATCCACTACCCCGTAAAAAAGTTTAAAAAATCTCGGGCTTACAATAATTAGCTGTAATTATCATACTTTGATAGGTTGTCACTCACAAAGAAACCATTATTGAAAACAAGAGAATTGGCAATAGGTAGGACAGTCGCTCTCTCAGCATTTGTAATGCTCGGCTCATTTGTGATTCTACAGTTTTTACAGATACATCCATGACCTCTGCGATTTCATCATAAGTTAATCCGTCATAGCGATGTAATTTATAGGTCATTTTGCTTCGTGAAGGCAGCTCCTCTACTGCCCGAAAAATAGCTTCTCTGATTTCCTCTTCTCTATGAGTATCCCTTGAATCAAATTTGGATTTTTCTTTGTCTTCTACCCACTCTGAATCGAATTTATCCTTGATTTTTTGGTGTTTGATGTAATTCAGCGACATATTTTTAACGGATTTATATAAATAGGAACGTATTGTCTTTTCGTTTTTCATATCCCACTCCCCTCTATTTTCCCAAAGTGTGGCTAATAAATCCTGGACCAACTCTTCTGCAATGGCTTGTGAGTTTACGTGACGCCATGCAAACCGGGTTAACTGCAAATAATATTTTTTAAATAATATCTCAAAAGCCCGCTCATCTCCCTTACGAACATCTTCTAACCAAAACTGATCATCGGAATCCTTTGAAGTATTGAATGTTTGATCGTCCATCATCTGCAGATATTACCCAATAAGTAAATATATTTGGTACAACTATCCTAACAGCTGCGGTTAACAAATTTTAAAAAATACGAGTTTCAACATGGTTAGCTTCAAGTTCATTCTTATATAATAGATATGTTTTACGCTATTTTAAATTTCCCCGATTTGATAGGAAAAACAGTTGAATACGGTTACTTACAATAGTGGTAGTAATGAGATTCGGGTAGTCACACTACTCCTAATTTATGACTGTAAACACTTCATCTTATCATCATGACGATTAACAAACTATTTGATCTGTTAGACGACTGGCGACATCTTCCGGCATACCAGCTTGAACGTCGAGCGGACATCTTCTTCGCTATCCATTTAGAAAAGATTTTGGAAGAACTGTACGGAATAAAACCCGATGTAATCATTCCCGAGTTTCCTGTCAGGATTGGGGAGATATCAGAAAATCATCCTGATCTGTATAGATCCTTCAAGATAGACTACCTGGTTTACTCGAAAAATCCAGCCAACGTTCTGCTCATCGAACTCAAAACCGACCAGCGCTCCTTACGTGATAAGCAAACATGGTATCTTGAAAGTGCTGCAAAGATTAAGTTATCCGGCCTTTTGAACGGTTTAAAAAAAATCTATGCGGCTACATCTTACAAGGTAAAATATGGCAGTTTGTTAAAACTCCTGGAAAATATTGACTGGATTCAACAGGTGGATAGCACTTTTGAAATTACATGTCCGGACATTGAGCCGGAAGTCATCTACATTCAGCTGATAAAACCGAATGGAACTTCCGGCGTAATTTCGTTTGATGAAATCATCACAACACTCGATGGCACAGATAACCCTCTGACAAATCGCTTCGTAAAATCCCTGGAAAAGTGGAAGGGAGATGTGAATAAAAAACCATGATTTTTTTGTTGAGCGGTTCTTTATTCCTTGTCAAGGACTTCGCATACGAAAGAATAAAGGACATTTGCCCTAACTAAGGGGGCAGTTAGGGACAAAAGTCACATTTTACCCTCTTATTGAACCAAGAACCCCGAATTGACAGGGGAACTTACCCATGGTTTAGCTACATATTGCGGATCTGCAATAAATTGGGAAGTTTGATCCACCGGATTTATTTCTTCTTTTTTATAATTGTTAAAGAAATATAGCGCAATTCCCAGTCCGGCTCCTGCGCCAAGTCCAGCGGCCAACCCACTATCAGTGATGCCATGTGCGGTAATGGCTCCCAATAAGGCTAATGCTCCGCCTATAATGGCTCTGCTTTGGGGAGTATCGTTACCAAGTGCATGTTTCAATACCATTGACAGGGATGCCATTCCTACCGGACTTGTAACGTTCTCTCCCGCAGGGATCAGAGAATAGTTGTTTGTTACAACAGATTCCTGCGGTTTTTCTACATCTTCAAAAAAGTTTGAAGAGTCGTAGTTAATCGAATTCGATGAAATTCTATATGGGCGTCACAGATGATTGCCCCCTTCTTGTTCCTATATCATATGGATATTAGCTACCCTCAATTTATGAGACCTAAATAAAAAACACCTATCTTTTTAACTGTTGAAAATTTTTTATGAACTTCTTAGAATCAATTCTTTATGCCAGAAACCAACCGAATAGAATACAAACAGGAGCTTACCGGAGACCTCGAAAAAGAGGTGGTTGCTTTTCTGAACTATCATGAAGGTGGTTTAATCTATATCGGTCTGGACAAAAAGGGCAATGTAGTCGGGATCTCTGATTCAGACAGCGATATGCTGAAAATCAAGGATCGCCTTAAAAACAATATCCTCCCATCTTGCATGGGCTTGTTTGATATGGTTCATGAAGAGCGTGAAGGCAATGATATCGTTAAAATTATTGTAGCCAGTGGCCCCGAAAAGCCTTACTACCTAAAAAAGTATGGTATGTCGGAGAAAGGGTGTTATATCCGTATGGGCACTGCAGCTGAACCGATGCCTGTTAAGATGATCGAGGAGCTATTTTCTAAACGTACTCGAAACTCCATTGGTAAAATCACCTCTCCCCGTCAGGATTTAACATTTGAGCAGCTTAAAATTTATTATGAAGCTGTGGGTATTTCCCTGAACAGACAGTTTGCCCGAAACCTTGAGCTTCTTACCAGGGATGGAAAATACAATTACGCTGCTTATTTGCTGGCAGACCGAAATAATCTGTCTATTAAAGTTGCCAAATACAATGGTACGGGGCGATCAGACTTGGCAGAAAGTAATGAATATGGACAGGAATCATTGATTAAAGCCACAAAACAGGTTTTGGATAAAATCGATGTTTTGAATACAACCGTGACTAAAATCACATCAAAAGAACGGGAAAGCAGTAGAGTATGGAATCCGGTCGCTTTGCGTGAAGCCGTTATCAATGCTTTTGTCCATAACGACTACTCTAAAGAGGTGCCACCTAAATTCGAAGTCTTCTCAGACCGGATCGAAATTACGTCAGCCGGAGGATTACCGGAAGGTTTAAGTAAATCAGAGTTCTTTGAAGGCTTTTCTGTTCCTCGAAACAAAGAGTTGATGAGGGTATTTCGGGACCTTGGCTTGGTCGAGCAATTGGGTTCAGGTGTACCGCGTATTTTAGAAACCTACTCCAGAGACTGTTTTACCTTTTCGGATAATTTTCTTCGAATGGCGTTTCCGGCTTCTGAAATAGACCCTGCTGAAGGCACACCCCAAGTAACCCCTCAAGCTACACCCCAAGTCGCCCCCCAAGTTGATCAACTAATAAAGTCACTTGAAATGGAAATGAGCCGGGAGGAAATACAGGAGAAACTGGGCCTTTCGGATCGGAAAAATTTTCGAAAGAACTATTTAAAACCTGCCTTTGAGGCCAATCTAATTGAATATACAATACCTGAAAAACCGAACAGTAGTCATCAAAAATATCGACTAACGGAAAAGGGTAAAGCCTATAAGAAAAAGCTTGTGTCATGAAATTCTACATCGGCGTCACAGATGATGATTGGTTTCACTTTCTGGGTCAGCACCAGCCGGAAGAGGTGAACTTCTGGCGTCCCAGGGACAAATCGAACTTCAAGGTGATAAATGAAGGTGCTCCTTTTCTGTTTAAGCTGCATAGCCCCAATAACTACATCGTTGGCGGTGGTTTTTTTGTAAAGCATTTGTTTCTCCCTCTCTCTTTAACCTGGGATGCTTTTGGGATCAAAAATGGTGCGGCTACTTATGATCAATTCCGCCAATCCATCATGAAATTCCGAGAGGGCGAAGGGCTCAATCCCACCATTGGAAGTACCATCCTCACCGAGCCCTTTTTCTTTGACCGAAACGACTGGATACCCATTCCTTCAAATTGGAGCAAGAATATTGTTAAGGGTAAATCGTACAGCACAAATGAACAGGTTGGAGCTACCGTGTGGAGACAGATACAGGAGAGGCTGCAGGATCGTGATTATAAGGAAGGAGAGCTGGTCATGAATGAACCCGGAGTAGAGTATGGCAATATGGTTGAGATTCGGTCACGAATCGGTCAAAGTGCCTTCAGGGCCATGGTTACCGACGCCTATCATTACCGGTGTGCTATCACCAAAGAGAAGACGCTGCCTGTATTAGAAGCAGCGCATATCAAGCCTTATGCAAAATCAGGACCAAATCTTACCAGAAACGGCTTACTGCTTCGCTCTGATATGCATATCTTGTTTGATAAATGCTATTTAACCGTTACGGATGATAAACATGTAGAAGTGAGCCGGAGAATTCGAGAAGAGTATGAGAATGGCAAAGAGTACTACGCCTATCACGGCAAGAAACTCCAAAATCTGCCGGAACAAGTACTGGACCAACCGGCTTCTGATTATCTGCGGTGGCATCAGCAGGAGATTTATCTGGGGTAATCTGAATCGACATTAAACTCGGAAAATTCAGAGTGTAAAAAAGTAACTCAAAGACTTCACTTTTCTCTTTTTGCACCCCATAATTCTTGCTCCCTTATTTGGCTAAGTATGGCTAATAGTTTCAATGTATAAACCAATAGTCGGCGAGTCCCTGCAAAAAGCTTAAAATTTCTCCAATATTCTCTTTTGCGATAGGAAAAAATAGTTGAATACGGTTACTTACAAGTATGATTGGTTTACAGGTTATTTTGCAACACTAAGTTTCTGAATGATTTTTAAAGAGAGGTTTATTCAACGTCTATTTGGGGCTTTGAGTAGTTACTCTGCTCCTATTTGATATTTACAAACACTTCATCTTATCATCATGACGATCAACAAACTATTTGATCTATTAGACGACTGGCGACATCTTCCGGCATACCAGCTTGAACGTCGAGCGGACATCTTCTTCGCTATCCATTTAGAAAAGATCCTGAAAGGTCTTTATGGATTTAAACCCAATGTAATTATTCCCGAGTTTCCTGTAAGAATTGGGGAGATATCAGAGAAACATCCTGATCTGAACAGATCCTTCAAGATAGACTACCTGGTTTACTCGAAAAATCCAGCTAACGTTCTGCTCATCGAACTCAAAACCGACCAGCGCTCCTTACGTGATAAGCAAACATGGTATCTTGAAAGTGCTGCAAAGATTAAAGTTTCCGGGCTTTTGGTTGGATTAAAAAAAATATATGCAGCTACGTCTTACAAGGTAAAATATGGCAGTTTGTTAAAACTCCTGGAAAATATTGACTGGATTCAACAGGTGGATAGCACTTTTGAAATTACATGTCCGGACATTGAGCCGGAAGTCATCTACATTCAGCCGGTAAAACCGAATGGAACTTCCGGTGTAATTTCGTTTGATGATATCATCACAACACTCGACGGCACAGATAATCCCCTGACAAATCGCTTCGTAAAATCCCTGAAAAGGTGGAAGGGGGATGTAAATAAAAAACCGCATTCTTCTGAATAAACGGTTATGGATTCATTGCCAGGCACTTCCCAACAAAAAGAATAAATTACTTCCAGATAATTTTGTTGTTTATTATAAACAATTAGATTATTTTTGTTGAAATTATTCAACATTATGAAGTCAAAAGAACAAAAATTATTCCCACAACATCGCAAGATCTTAGAGCAGCTTGGTGAAAATATAAAGCTTGCCCGTAAACGTCGTAAACTTACAACCACTCAAGTTGCCGAACGTGCTGATATCAACCGTACCACCCTGTATCATATTGAGCTGGGAAAACCTTCCGTATCTATTGGAGCATATTTCAACGTATTACGAGTCCTTAACTTACACGAAGACTTTCTGAAGCTGGCCGCCGATGACATATTTGGCCGTAAACTGCAAGACATGGATCTGTAAGTATGGCTCCTCAAAAGAACTTTCTGTACAAGGCTTTAAAATTTAAATTTTTCGCATTTTATTGTAAAAAAAGAACCTCTGACATCACCGGCAAATGATCAGAAGGGAATCTGGAATTGTATACATCATCTAAAATTCTATGTTTAAGTACCCGAACTTTATCCCCAACAAAAATGTAATCTATCCGGGTCTCTGGGCTACGAATTTCAAACCAATTATTGAACGATGCTGTTGGGCCTTCATGCTTAGATTCAGAAATGTATCTTGCATCATGTATAGAAGCTGAATTTTCCATAATTGCATAAGCATCAGAGCGCTCATTTACATTAAAGTCACCTGTTATAATAACAGGTAAGTTCTCGCTTATCATATTCACTCGCTCGACTAATAATTTTGCACTTTCTATCCTGGCTTGTTGGCCTCGGTGATCAAAATGAGTGTTGAAGAAATAAAACTCACTTTGGGTCTCTTTTTCTCTGAATTTTGCCCATGTTACTACTCTTGTGATTGAAGTATCCCAAGATTTACTACCAGGCATTTCGGGCTTTTCTGATAACCAAAATGTGTTTGTTGCAATTAAATCAAACTTGTCACTTCTAAAGAGAATTGGCGAAAATTCTCCTTTTTGATTACCGTCATCTCTGCCAACACCCACCCAATCGTAATAAGGTAATAGTTCAGTAAGATCATGTAATTGATGAAACAAAACTTCCTGTAAGCCTACAATATCTACTTGATATTTACGGCCAATTATATCTGCAACTGCGTCTTTCCTATATGGCCATGCACTTGATCCGTCATTGGGATTATCAAATCGAATATTATACGACATTACAGCAACTGCAAACTCATCCTGTTTATTAAGTTCATCTCCTGAAGATGTGGGAGTCAAAGCCCCCCACATGATTAAAGAAGAAATAAGAACGACTAATTTCATTTTTACCATCCTGGATTTTGAGTCAAATTTGGATTTCGTTGTATATGAACCTGAGGTATTGGGTACAAATATTTTCTTTCCTGCCATTCCCGTTGTACACCCGGCAATTGTATAAGTTCACCGCTTGATCCGTTTGAAAGTATCAGGTCTTCATCGCTAACGCTAACATATTGTACACCATCAATTTGATCATCTGGTGCATTTGCTGACGTATAAAAATAAACATTTGGATCGCCATTGCCGGTCAAATCAATAGGTTCATCAGAAGCAGGAACATAAAACCCTGTCCATGGTTGTTCCATTAATTCACCTACCGCCCACCTTCGAATGTCATCGAACCTAAACCCTTCGAAAACAAGTTCAATAGCCCTTTCTCTTCTTATCTCAAGTAATATTGGATCATTGATATCAGGGAAATAATTTTGTTGAAGATAAGGGTCTACAGTAACAGGTAGTTGATTTAAACCACCTGTAATTCCTGCCCGATCTCTTAGAGCTCCTACTGTGTTTGACCAATCTTCATCTGTTAGTGTACCAAGCTCTGCTTTTGCTTCAGCATAATTTAACAATACTTCTGCATATCTAAATATTGTAACAGAGTTTGTATTGTTATTTCCTCCATCTACACCAATTTCATCTACTACCCATTTAATTGGTTGATATCCAGTTCGGGTATAAGTAAATGTTGGTGGGGCCGAAACTATTACACCAGCATTAGTCCTGGTATACTCTGGAGTTCTTATTGTTTGAAATAATCTTAGATCGCGACTCTGCGTCTCTTCGAAAAATGTTTTAGTTTCATAACCATCAATTGATGTAAATGGGGTTCCATCTTCCATCAAATATGTGTTAATAAATTGGCGATTAAAATTTAATCGGATACCAAAAGTTCCGCTAGTCAACCACCAATTGGAAGAGTGACGAACTCCGAGTCCCTCATCTGAGACTATTGATAAGATATCTTCAGTTGAATTAGGGTCATCTGTAATAAATAATTCCCTGTATGAACGATTAGACCCTGCACCAGTATACAACCCAAAATTATTGCCATCCATCAATTGCAAAGATGCTTCAGCTGCTTCACTCAACCAGTCATCAGCTGTTCCCTGAAGTCCCAGTTCAGAATGATATTTTCGAAATGTTCCTTCAAAAAGAGCAAGACGAGATTTAAAAACTAAAGCAACAGATTTTGTAATTTTACTTCGTGAAGATTCATCCACATCGGTAATATTTTCTATTGCATAATTAATATCTGCTAGAACGTTATCCATTACAAGTTCTCGTGGATCACGATCAGCCTCTAACTGAGGACTATCAATATCCAAAGGACGATCAATCCACGGGACATCTCCGAATCTTTTCACTTTTTCAAAATAAAACCAAGCTCGAAAAAAACGGGCAATTCCATTGTAGTGGTCTCGTACTTCTGTTGGGATGCTCTCATCAATATTATTCTCGAGAAAGTAGTTTATATTTCGAAGACTTTCCCAGTTCCACCCTGTATCATGAGTATCAGCTGTATATGCCCCTGGAATAACAAATTCTATTGCACTTAATGCGTCTGTTGCTCCATAATCACTAAGCCCATCAGCCCGTGTGATATCATTTGCACTTGGCAAATATCCATAAAAAGAATTAGTGTAGAGTTCGAGTCCGTTTTCACTACCAAAAACTGCATCTTGGGATGTCGTTGATCGTGGTGCCTCGGTTAAATCGCAACCAATTACTATGATTAAGATCAAAACCACTAGCGTACAAAAATTAACTATTTTAATTAAATTCATAACAATTTGATTTTTAGTCGTTAAAATGTAAATGATAACCCAAAAGAGAGGCTGCTCAATCTAGGATAGTTCAATCCATCACCCGAATTCGACCCTGTAAAAAGCTGGTCTGATGGTGAAGTAATAGCTTCCACATCAACATTGTTTGCGGTTTTATACAATGGCGACCAAGACCACAAGTTTTCGCCTGTTATAAATACCCTTGCATTTCTCATGCCAAATTTAGAAACCATATTGGCGGATAAATTGTAACCAACTTGAAGATTTTTTAGCCTGATATAAGCAACATTCATTACATATCCGGTTTGTGGAGCACCCAAACTTCTGTTCGACCCCAAAGCAATGTACCCGATGTATCTTGGGAAGAAAGCGTCGGGGTTTTCGGGACTCCAAATTACTCCATCATTTAGATGCCAGTTTGGTGTATCGTTGTAAATTCGATTGTATCCTCCCCAAAAGTGATTAGCCTCGCTGCTCGGATACCAATCTTGTTTTAGTACACCATGGAAAAAACTATTTACATAAAAGTTGTTCCAATCCATCCCTAGATTAATCCCATAAGAGTAACGAGGAGCACTATTTCCAATTATTCTTCGATCTCCTGGGTTATCTACAGTATCTTCTCCTTCATTGATACGACCGTCACCATTCAAGTCTCTGAACTTCAAATCACCTGCTTCAAACCCTCGCCCACCCCTGTGGTTGAACCAACTTTGGTCTGCATGACTTTCAACATCCGCTTGATCTGTAAAGAATCCTGCGGTTTCAAACCCCCAGATCTCGCCAATTTTCATACCCTCGTAATAATCACTAAGAAACTTTTCTGAATTATTATATCTGGTAATTTCTGAGGTATAATCTGACATGCTGATTCGGATATTATACCCAAAAGGCTTCTCAGCAAGTTCAAATTGATCTCTCCAACTCACGGACATTTCCCATCCCTTTGTTTCAAGATCAGCAAAGTTTCCAAACGGTGGAGAGGCACCAAAAACAGCAGGTGGCGTTAGACCTCTAGTGAACATATCGGTCGTTTCTCTGATATAAGCGTCACCAGTAAATTGAAGCTTGCCGGATAGCATTTCCAGATCTACACCAATGTTTCTGGTTGTTGCTGTTTCCCAGGTAAGCCCCTCAGGAAGTACTGAAGGGTTAGAAGTTGTCGGTGGTCTCACTCCATTGATAACCCGACCACTCTGGTTGATGTTGAACCTTTCCTGAAAGACATAAGACCCTATGTTTCCATTTCCCATGGAACCGTACGATGCCCGTAACTGAAGGTGGGAAATCAATCTGTCAGAAATATTCCAAAAATTTTCCTGAGATATCCTCCAACCTATCGATGCAGATGGAAAAAAAGCATAACGTTCATTTTCAGGAAACTTGGAAGATCCATCATAGCGAGCATTAAACTCGAATAAGTAACGATCATCATAAATATAATTCAACCGCGTAAACCCTCCTAAGATTTGCCACCTTTCAAATCCCCCCTCAGTTAAAATGGATTGTCCCAGAGCCAGATTTAGATCTTCTGCAGTTGGAAAAATAAGACCGTTCCTTTGCGCAGCAACACGCTCAAAGGAGGAACTCTCATAGTTCCCTCCTACCATTGCTTTAAAATAGTGATTGCCTGCCAGTTCACTTTCGTAATCAGCATATAGATTTGCAGCCAGATAATCAGTTCGATCATTCTGATTCCTTAAATCATTGTACTGTGTCCCTAAATACTCAATCACACCTGGTGCTCTGCTATATGGAACCGGAACTCGCCTTCGGCTTTGGTCTGCTGATGTGTTTTGAAATGTAAAATTACCACGAAGTTGAACCTGATTTTCAAAAATATCAGCCACTACTTCAGTTGTATTCCTAATAATTCTACGTTCAGATATAATTCTGTTATTTCCTAGAAAGTGGTCTCCTACCGTATATGCAGCAGAGTGTGTAAGAGTTCCATCAGGGTTTTGAAGAGGTGCAAGCGGATGCCCTTCATCAGCTATATTTCTCCATATTCCACCACCTTCGCCAACGTTGAGTGGGTTCAGATAATCTCTTTTAGAAATGTCAAAGTTATTATTTAATTGCAACCAGTCGGTAAGATCAATAATTCCCCTGGCTCTCAGGTTCAACATCTGATAATCATCGGAATTGTAATTGAACAAACCATCCTGTCCCTGATATCGTCCGGTAACCATAAACCTTGACGCTGATGTTCCTCCTGAAACAGAAAGATTATGGTCGGTAGACATTAGCCAATCTTTATAAAGAAGATCATACCAATCCGTACCATGATAGTATCTATATAAACCATCACTGCCCTCCTCAGTCTTTGGGAGATTGGGATCATTTGCTCTTCTTTGAATTTCTTCAAGATAATCTCTTGAAAACGGTAAAGTTTTATTCACATTCTGTGGGAAATTTCCAGTAGCACGTTCAAAACCTTCGGCAAACATAGTTGCAAATGTAGCTGGATCAGTATCAAAGTCTGGCGAAATTGTTGGACGTTTCATTCCAAAACTACCATTGTATGTAACCGAAATTTCATCCCTTTGAGGTTCTTTGGTAGTAATAAGCACTACTCCAAATGCTCCTCTTGCACCGTAAACCGCAGCTGATGCTGCATCTTTAAGCACAGATATCGATTCTATATCATTAGGGTTTATCATGGCAGGGTCACCTTCCACACCATCAATTAAAACTAATGCATCTCCACCCTGTCCAATGGATGTAGTTCCACGAATATTAATCGATGGACTTTCTGTTGGCTTCCCATCCAGCGGTTGAATATTGAGATTTGGTATAATACCCTGCAAACCTTGGGAAAGATTTGGAACTGAACGATTTTCCAGTTCATCGCCTCCCACGTAATCAACCGATCCAGTCAAATTCACTCTACGCTGACTTCCATAACCAACAACTACAAGATCGTCAAGTGTCTGAACATCTGATTTTAGCTGAATATTTAACTCCGTACGACCATTTAAGGCTACTTCCAAAGGTTCATATCCGATATAAGAAAACACAAGGGTTACATCGAGACTTTCTACATTCAGTTCAAATTCACCATCTATGTTTGTTGAGGTACCAGTAGTGCTTCCGGCAATTAATATATTTACACCTGGGAGGGATTCACCGGTATTAGCATCAACTACAGACCCGGTAATTGTCTCTTGATAGATTTCAAGAGGTTGCTTACTAGTGACACCGTAATTTTTTTTCATAATTACTAATTGCCCGTTGGCGGATATCGCAAACTGGAGTGATGTTGCCTCTAATATTGTCCAAAGAGCATCATAAATTGAAACTTCGCTACTTGAAATAGTAACCTTCTTATTGTCAGGTAATAAATTCTTACTATACATAAGTTTTAAGTCCGCCTGCTTTGCAATACTTAGCAACGCTTCCTCAATTGAAACATCCTTCAGGTTCACTTGAATAACTTTATTTAGCAGGACGTCCCTTTCTGATTTGGTTTCATATAGTTCACTTTGAAGTGCCAGTGCTGCTATGTTTTGTACGTTTGTTTCCTGGGCTGATAGCGTAGGTACTGCTATACTACACAATAGCACCAGCACAAAAAATTGTATCTTTTTGGTATACATCATCACTCCTTATTGGTTGGTTGGGTTTTGCTGTGATTGTAGTGCTGTAAAAATCTGCTCCCGATTTTTACATATCAGTTATAGTTATTATTTGAATGTTATAATCCTGCCCTTTCTTTCGATTTCTATACTCAGCGACATTGCAATTCCTTGTAATACATCCGTCATAGGAAGGCTGTAGTCAATTTCTGCTGTAATTTTTCTCTTCCTGATGCTCTCGTCTGAGACCCGGATGTCAATATCATACCACCGTTCCAGCCTTGGAAGAACCTCTCCAAGTTCACGGTTATTGAAGACCAAACGCCCCTCTGTCCATCCTATGTACCACTCAATGTCATTTTCTTGGGTTATTACAGGGCCGTTATCAACAGTTAATACTCCCTTCTGATTTTTTGTAATAAATGCTTCTTTCTTATTTTCTTTATTCTGATATCGGCTATCTCCTAATAGAACCTTTCCTTCAGATACAACCACTTCAACTTCTCGGTTTTCATCAGGCCACGCATGAACCAGAAACTTGGTGCCAATCACCTGTGTATAGGAAAATTCCGATTGTACGATAAAGGGTTTCTGCGGATTGTGTGAAACCTCAAAATAGGCCTCTCCCTCCAGGATTAGTTCTCTTGAATCCTTGTTAAAATTATTGGGAATGCGGAGCTTACTTCCCGCATGCAGAAAAACTTTAGACCCATCAGCAAGGTTGTAACTTGCACGTTCACCGTTTTCTGTTTCTAATACACGGTACGTTACTCCCGCAATTGAGTTCTCATGGCTACCTTGTGACATAAAATGCGAGAAATAACCAGCAGTTGCTATAATGGCAGCTGTTGCAGCCACCAGCACGATTCTTCGCAATATAATGCCCGGCCTTCGTCTATCTCCGTTTCCGGTCTTGTCAGAATATTTTTTAAGATTAGACACCCTCGTATTCTCATCCTCTGAAATTTTCCTGAGTTTTTCAGCCTCTATATCCATTCTGTCCATATTGGAGGAAAGAGCATTCCATGCATGATGTACATCAAGTCTGTAGGGTAATTCTGCTGATTCTTTCCATACGACATATAGTTGTTCTACCTTATCTTTTCTCTCCGAATCAGCATTTATCCAGCGTTCCATTCTCTGCAACTCCTCCCCTATTAGCTCACCGGCAAAATACCTGGCCAGTTGTTTCCACGGCAAATCATTTTTCATACTATGTTCTTGTCATTGATTTCGTAATTAATTTCACAAGCTATTACACATCAGAAATGAAATACTGTGACAAACCCATATTTTTTTTAAAAAAAAGATAGTGCCAGGATTGGTATATTTTATATCTACTGTTTACTGTAGATATAAGAAAGAAAGGAAAGTTAAATTATTGGTATTCTCAGAAAAAGAGTTTTGTTATTCCAGCGATAACCAACGTTTTCATATAGTCTGAAAGGTAGTCCCGAAGGTACTTAAGGGCGCGGCCCATTTGGGTATTCACCGTGTTGATAGAAATATCAAGATAGCGGGCTATTTCGGTATAGGTGAGGCCGCTTCTTCGGTTCAGTAAAAAAATTTGTCTGCAGCGGGGTGGTAATAATTCGATTCCGTTTTGTATCTTTTCCTGTAATTCTTCATACTCAGAAGACGAATCATCAACGGATGAATAATACCCTTCAAAATGCTCAATAATGTCCTCTTCTTTTTCTGAGATCAATTTATGTTGCCGTATTCTGTTCAGTGATTCATTTCTTACAGCAGCAAAAAGGTACTCCTTCACCGTACCCGGAGGATCCCAGCTCTCTCTCTGGCTCCAGATTCGGAGAAATACCGTTTGAACAACATCTTCGGCAAGCTCAAATTGTTTTACATAGCTGTATGCGAATCCGTGAAGCCGCTTGTAATAAGCCCGAAACAGTGCTTCAAACGCTTCCCTGTCACTCTCATCCCTTACTTTTCTCACATAACGTTTCTCTTCCATATGATTGGGAGAAAATGAGTGATACAATTTCGACGTTATGGATTTCACAATTATATTAATTAATCAAATTGGGTAACTTTTTCATACTATGATATTTAGGATCTAAAGTAAAAAGATGATTATACCTTGCTTTCGACTAAAATTAAATTCGTATTCTCTCTTTATCAAATTATTACCTCACCAATATATTAATATTAAGGTTGTATTCAGTTTACACTTAAACTGTAAGTTTATTTTGATTAGTGTAAGTAAAATTAGAAATTGGTTCTATTGAATAAAAAAGTCGATTTCTGAGTTCGTTTTACACCAATTTGAATTCAATCATTTATTTTGATTAATTTGGCAAACAAATCTTTCATTTCCCTTCATTTTACTACCCTGTCGAATAGATAAGACCACCTTTGATTTGTATTTAAAGAGCATGTTAGTGCATATATAGGAAGAAACTTCTTTCCTTCCGAGCGTACGATTTGAAGCTCCGATTTCCGCATGTGTTTGGGCTTTTTCTTATATCTATTCGGAAAAACATTGCCACAGAGATTGCATTAGCTCAAATTAAGCAATAGGTAATCTGCTTCTTCTTCAAAAGGCCGTCAATGATCTCATTGACTTCCCTTCCAATCGGAATAGCAAGATCTTCATAATTTGGCTCGATTTGCTCCATCATACAAGAAAGGCACTTGACGTTCCTGACACGGAATCGTCCCTGTCAAATATCAACTGCACCTCCGTCTTATCTGCAGTTGTATCATATTCTACAGAGCCGTTGAGCTGCTACGTTAACGTGTCTATAAGCTGCATCCCGGGAACCCCAATCATTTCGGGAATTCCAGACTGACCATTTGTGCCTTTTTTAGAAATTGAGATTTGGACCTTACCACCACTTTCCAAAACCTCAATGTTAAGTATGGACTTTCGTTCTTCACGGCATGCGGCTTTATACATACCCCTAAACATTTCATTGATGATCATTGAAGCCGGTAATGCCTGATTCACGTTTATAAATGCAGCACCTGAATTTACCGTGATTCTCACATTACAATCACTCTCATCATCTTGCCCGGCAGATTCAACTAGCTGTAAAGCAATCTTTTCCAGGTTCACTTTCGACCATTTTTCGGATGCATATACCAGTTCGTGTACAGAGGCGATTGTATCAATCCGGTGAATATTTTTTTGGATGTTGTCACTCACATCCTCGTTCTCCGTTTGAATCAGTTCCAGGTACATAATGGCCGACAGCATGGCCATGTTATTCTTCACGCGATGATGAACCTCAGAGAGAAGCACATCTTTCTCCCTAACCAATTCCCGAAGTTCTTTTTCGGTTTTCTTTTGCTTTGTAATATCCTGCTTAATTCCGATCAGGTGTGATATTTCACCATCAGCATCCATCAGTGGCGTTATTGTTTGCAGTTCGTGGTACAAGGTGCCGTCTTTCTTTTTGTTGATGAGTTCACCGGCCCATACCTTACCGCTCAAAATCGTGTCCCAAAGCTCTTCGTAATAGGATTCATCCTGTACTCCTGATTTGAGAATTCTTGGATTCTCACCCAGCACCTCCTCTTGCTGATACCCGGTTAAATCTGACCATGCACGATTAACCCATTTAATATTCCCATCCCTGTCCGTAATAATCACTGCATTAGCTACGGAGTTTAAAGCGGTTGAGTGGAGTAAAATCTGATCCTCTTTTTTCTTTCTCCCGGTGATATCCGATGCGATGGCTAATATGGACACAATGTTTTGGTTTCCATTTGTAATAGGGGCTGTAGACAGACTGATTTCTATTAATCTCCCATCCTTTTTTTGCCTTGTAAGCTCCAGCTCTGTAATCGAATCCCCCGCTAATATTCGCTCAACTATTTTTTTATGCTCTTCCTGTTTGTGTTTGGGAACAATGGGTAGTTTTTTTCAAGCGCCTCCTGTTCCGTCCACCCGAAGATTTTTTCAGATGCTTTATTCCAGCTATAGACCGTGCCATCCGTGCCAATGCTATAAATTGCAATCGGCGAAGCCGAAATCATAGCATTCAACATTTTTTCGTGTTCGATAAGAGCCTGCTTTGTCTCAATTATTTCTGTAATATCCTGAAATGCTCCCTGAACCTTTACAATCTTGCCTTGCTCATCTCGCACAGCCTCACCTATCGTCTTTACCCAGCGCCGATTGCCTTTCGCAGTAATTATCGCCATTTCCTCGTTATACGATATTCCATCCTCAATGCAGCGCCGGAATAAGGCTGCTATTTTCCCTTGAAACTCAGGTGCGTAAAAACTGATTCCCTCTGAAACATCAGGGCTGTATCCGGGTGCAGATTCATGAATATGCGCAACCTGGTCAGACCAGGTCACCTTTTGGGTTGACAAATCTACGCTCCAAGCCCCCATATTCGCCATCGCTGAAGCTTTGTCCAGTAACGATTGGCTTGACTCCAGCTCATTATATATGGCGTTATTTTCTAATATTTTAGAGAGCCGACCGGCAATTTCGTCCAAAAGTTCTTTTTCTTCGCGCATAAACGGACCTATGTCCATACTGGGAAATGCGGTCAGGTAGCCAACTTCAATGTAGCCACTATCCTGCTTACCCTTTCGAATCACGCTGCGAAGCTGCCACTGTGTCGGCTTATAGTTTTGAGAGGTGACTTCATCTCCGTTCAATTTAATTTTGCAGCAGGTTTGCTCCGGATACTGCCAGCTTTCAGGAATTTTCTCGACTAACCCTGGCAGCATACTGTTGTAAGAGGCCTTAATATAATCCAGTTCTGACAGCATAAGAATCGCCTTAAACTCTTTCCTTCTCTCGACAAGCTGTCGCTCCAGGTAGTGTTCTGCCGAGCTGTCTGAAAAATGCACTGTAAGCGTGCCATCTTTGTTGCCGGCTGCCTGAATACGAAAGTATATATTTAACGGCCGGCAGAATATCTCGGTTACATACGTTGAACCATCCTCTTGCGCCCTCCGGAGTGCTGACATTACATCGGCCTCCGAATCGCCAATTTTAGACAGCACCTGCGAGCACCGCTGACCACGAACCGATCCCACAACCGGCTTCAAGAGCTGTTCAAGAAATGGATCGACCTCGATGAACATAAAATCGTCAACGCTCTCGTCTTCATTTCTAACTGCTCCAAGAACCGTATTATAAATAAATACCCGATCATGCATAGTGAACCCAATTGAGTTTAATGGATCTGCCAGGTGAGCAGAACACTTGCATGCACTCTCATATTCAAATTGAATCAGTACTTCTCTCCATGCTTCTTTGGTTACTTCAATTTGTTTAAGGCTTTTAACTTCATGCTACACGCAGAAGTTACGCTATTAATATAAGACTTTTCTGTCTTAAAATCTTCAAACCTGCCTGCCGGATCTTTATTGCGATAATGAGGCACACATTTTAGTATACTTCCATTCCACAACCACAATCTCTTCGTCATTGGCTCAACTTGCCGGAACTGTGTTTGTCTTTGATTTTTAACAAAACCTAATACTGTCAGCAGGTATCATGGAAATCCGTCAAATACAATTTCCAGATATCGCGTTGAGGATTGCCATTTACAAGACGCTTGAAGCCATGGGCATGTAGACTCGAGTTTTACTTACGAGAAGCAATGGCTGAATACGCCAGACTACAACCTTGCCAGACCCGTCGGGGAGTACTTTAACCTAAATTAAGAGATGGATACAATCATTGAAGAAGTGCAGAGTGCAGTCTCAAATTGGGAAGAGACAGCCACCGGTCTCGGAGTTCCCCCGGCTCAGCGACGTTTATTGGAGGCTGCATTTAATCTCAAATAGAGATAGAAAAATTTTCGTGGCTGGCATAGCCGAATCAAAGAAAAATCTAACGTCGTTCACAGATATTCAGGTGGACAGAAACTTCAGTTTTTGAGACCTTCGAATTTGAATCAAAAAAGAAAATCCACTATTTACAATTAAATAATATGTTTAAAAAACATATTGGCTATACTTTTAGTGAATCGATTACGACGTAATTTCAATGTAGTTCAAAAATCCAAGCCAATGCTCCATAATAAACTCCCATCAATTGCTCTCATAATTCTGCTGATGCAGATGCTGGTTCCGGAACTGTATTCACAACAAAAAGTTGTTGTGTTTAACCCGTACTCCGATGTGAATTTCAGCAGTGAGCACTTCAAAAGCAATTTCCATACACACACCACAGAATCGGATGGGAGCCAGGAACCTGCCGCTGTTATCGATGGATACAAAAACCAAGGGTACAATGCGCTTGCCCTTACAGATCATAACCATTTAACCTGGCCCTGGGAAAAGTATGGCAGAAGCCCGGAAGAGCTGGATATGCTTGCAATACCCGGTAATGAACTTTCCCGACATCACCACAACCTTAGTTTATTCACCCGATACCCATATCCGCTTCGTAACGATGTGCCAGATCAACTCCATACCTCTTTACGGGAGGTGGAAGAAACCGGCGGCCTCAACGTGCTTGCCCATCCGGGCCGCTACTGGGAACCGGATGGTGATGATGAAGTTATCCCCGACTTTGCCCTTGCCCGCTATATGGGACTTTTTTACAATTACGAGAAACTTGTAGGGATGGAGGTTCACAATCAAACCGACCGATATCCCTGGGATCGTAAATTATGGGACGCACTCCTGGAGGAGATGATGCCGGAACGCCCGGTTTGGGGATTTGCCAATGATGACAGCCATGGAAAGTCCCACATCGGACTTAATGCAAACTGGTTTCCGATGCAAGAACTTCGGGAATCAAGTATGCGAAGCGCAATGATAGACGGGCATTTCTACTTTAGCACTGTTACCACTCATCCCGAAGAAGACCAAAACCTTCAGTCATCACCTAAAATTACTGAGGTTATCTATTCTGAGCAGACAAACACGCTGACCATAGTTGCAGAAGTGAACGGTGAACAGGTTGATGAGAGCGCATTTACCTGGTTTTCGAATCGCGGTGAAGTTGTAGCCAGAGGTTCAGGAATCAACCTTAATGAAACTGAAGGGCTGTCAACTTATCTTCGCGCAGAGATCGAAAGCACGGGAGCACGTACCTACACACAACCCTTTGGACTTGCAGATAAGTAACAAGCCATCGTTAACCAGATAAAAAAAGGTCTCCTTTGTTTAGGTTTTAGGTTATAGATGAACCCAAAAGATCGGACAAGGAGACCTTTTTTTGTAGTCACCCACCGGTGGGTGACTACAACTCCCTCAGACACACAAATGTGGACAGTACTATATTTTTACGGTTAATCGCCCGACACTTCAAACGTATAGCTGCCCGGCTGCAAATCGAACTGTACGAAATTATGAGCCATTTTCCCGTCGGATATACCTCTGCTATTATCAGCAAATTGCCCCTCTTCCCAGACAACTTCTCCGTCTTCATGTATCTGAATCTTGCTCCGGTTCATTATCGGAATACTGACTTTACCTGATGTATTGGGAGGAATGGTCACATTCATTTGAAGGCTGCTGCCCGTTTTTTCCCATCTTGAAGAAACCGTACCTCTCACCGTTTCAACAGACGCCTCCACCCAATCCATCTCATCCGGGATATAAGGTTTTATGTGAATCTCTTTATAACCCGCTGACGTCCCCTCGTTTGTCGGAGCACGAATACCGGCCAGGTATTTATACAAATATTCATTTACCGTGCCAAACATCTGGTGATTATGGGAACTCTCGGCGTTCCAGCTCTCCCAAAGTGTTGTAGCTCCGTTTTCAATCCAGTAGCCCCAGCCTGGAAAGGTTGTTTTTGTAACAATCTCATGAACGAGATCTTCCCTGCCCTCCTCAGCCAGGAAGTTGATCAGATGTTTGGTTCCCAGAATACCGGTTCCGAGATGGCCATCGCTGGTAACTTCAATATCATAAATCAGATTGTCCAGAACAGCCTGTCGATGCGCTTCAGGAACCAGGCCTCCGCTGAGCGCAAACAGCAGGTATCCCTGATCAGGCCTTTCGGTTCCGTAAAGGTTCTCATCAGGCAGAAAGAACTTTTCGTTAAAGGCGCTTTTTATCCTGTCGGCCAGAGCCAGGTAGGCCTCCCGGTCACCCTCTCTTCCCAGGACAGCAGCAATATCAGCAAAGGTCATAGAGTTCAGGTACCAGTAATATGTGTTTGTGAGGGGGTTCACAGGGCCGGTTCTGTCATGAACCGGAGCCTCCCATTCGCCCAGAGAATCCCAATACCCGCCAAACTCATTTATGATATACGCTTCTTCCGGATTCTCGTCATTTTCGGATGCAAGATCTTCCAGGTAGCTCATGTACTCTTTCATGCTGTCGTAATGCTCTTCCAGCAATCGTGTATCCTCGTAGTATTGATACATCCACCAGGGCAGCAGAATATAGGCGCTTCCCCAGGCAACTCCACCACCCATCCCCCCTATAATTGCAGGTGAGGTATTCGGAATTCTTCCGTTTTCGTACTGAGAATCTTTCATGTCATTCAGCCATTTCTCATACAGCGAATGCATATGAAAATCGTGAATGGAGGTTTCCGCAATTACCTGCCCGTCCCCGTTATAACCGCCTTTTTCGCGGTGCGGGCAATCCTCCGGATATCCGTGCCAGTTTCCGCGCTGCGACCATATGGCCGCTTCATAAATTTTATTCAAAAGTGTATCAGAAGATGCAAATGAACCATTTCTTTCCATGTCGGTATGTACTACACGGCCTTCAATTTTCAGGGATTCAATGGCTTCCGGACTATCCACCTGAACCTCGATATACCGAAATCCCGAGTAAAAGAATCGCGGCTCATACGTTTCTGTATCTTCACCCTTAAGGGTGTAGGTCGTCCAGACATCACTATGATAGGAATGCTTGGTACTGAGGCTGTCGCCCGGTTCAAGCGGTTTCGGAAACAGATCGTTATTGAGTGTTTCTGCCCCGCGGATTTTGATTTCTGTTCCTTTCTCGCCTTCCACGGTTAATCTCCACCAGCCGGGAATATTCTGCTCAAGATCATAGAGAAAAACTCCCTGTTTCGGGGTGGTTTTAACCGAAGGGTCTATAGTTTCTACAACCCGAATGGGCGGCATCAACTGCGAATCCATTATTACGCCCGAATTCTCTGCGACTTTTACTGATTTCCATGAAGAATCATCAAAACCGACTCTATTCCACCCCTCCTGCTCGAGGCGTGCATCATAATCTTCGCCGCCGTACACATTGTTATAAACAATCGGACTCGCATCCGTCTTCCAGCCGCCATCACTTCCGATGATCTCTTCTGAACCGTCTCTGTACTGAATATGAAGCTGAACGATTCCCATAGGCGTACCAAATTGATTGTTCATCCCGTACCAGGTCCAGCGATCCTCTTCACTTTTCAGCCGAAAAGCGCCGTTCCCCAGCCAAAGTCCAAAAGCATTTTCACCCTGCTCCAGTTGATCAGCTACATCGTACGTTTCATAGAGAATTCGTTTGCGAAAGTCTGTCATACCGGGATCCAGGACATGATCTCCAACCTTCCCGCCATTCAGGTAAAACTCGTAATAGCCTGCACCGGTTACAAAAGCGGTTGCAGACTCAATCTCTTTTTCGATGGTAAATTCATTTCTGAGCAGCGGCGATGAAACCGTACTGTCCGGTGTGGTAATCCAGTCTGCCTGCCAATCCTCTTCATTCAGAAGTCCCATCTGGAAATGCCGGATATCGCTCCACGAAGCCGGGTTTCCATCCTGATCCCAAACCCGGATTTTCCAAAAATATATCCCTGTACTTTTAAGTTCGGCTCCCTCATACGGAATATTGAGCGTCTTCGAGCTATACACCTTTCCGGAATCCCACAGATCTCCCTCCTCATTTTCAAGAGTCTCCGGACTGGAGGATAGAATGATTCTGTATGCAGATTGAGCGGCACCTGGTGCCTCATCATCATAAATCCATGAGAATCGCGGCTTTTCTACGTCGAGGCCTTTGGGATTTGTGAGGTGTTCGGATTGCAAACTCCGAACGTTTGCAGGGTTTTCAGTTTCAGAGCAGCTTGTAAAAAGAAAACTGCTTATCAGCAGTAGAAAGCAGGATTTTTTTAAAAATCTATGAGAGTGAATCGTCATATCAATTGAGCAATTTGCTAAATAAATTGAAAGCATCATTTATCTAATCTACTAAATTTGTCGTTTATGTAAACAAATCTGCTGATTTCTATGTTTATAAAACTGCTGGCCTCCGGTATGGGGCAACGACTGGTACAACAAGCTGCTTATCAGCTAATTCATTATGCTGAAACGCCGGGGCCACACAGGCAATGCCTGTCATGTCGAGGGAGCTCCGTGCTTTTCGGAGCGAGTCGATACATCTCGCTGTGATAGCCTGGCACTGGGTTTCGGCAATATCGTGGCTTGACGAAGAAGACTCCGCCCGTATTCAAGGAGACCTCTCCACTCCGCTTCGCTTCGGTCGAGGTGACAGGGACGCCGGGGGACAACCGCGGCGTATGACGTGCAGCGATAGGATCATGACTTCTCACACGCCGCTGCAGCATATCATGAATAAACGGCGTAGGGAAATATGTGAAGGTAGCTGTGGACGTTCTACGCCGACGTAGACCCTGGCACCCTTGTCATGTCGAGCGAGCTCCGTGCTTTTCGGAGTGAGTCGAGACATCTCCCTAAAATTGGAATGACCCTTTAAATGGTAACCACTACAGGCGATGCTACAAACCTAACGTAGTTGAAAGCGGGATCCATGGGAGGGAGAAAAAAAAGCTATATATCTGCTTTTCCAATCACCTGTTCGAATCGTTTTGAAGCCGGAATTCTAAACTGGATAACTTACCATGTGATTACCTTTATTGATACGTACTATTAATTTTGGTTATTTTTACCGTTTTCCATTTAATAAAACCACACGAAATCGTATGAGTCCCATTCTGAATTCCCTGCAGGAAGCGCAGGTACTTTCCCTGGCGGCTGTTCTTATCCTGCTCTTTTTATGGGAATCGGTTCATCCGTTTTACGCGCACTTCACCGGTTCGTTTAAAACACGCGGAAAACATGCCCTTCGAAACCTTACCATCGGAGCTCTGAACGGGCTTTTGGTGAGCGTGATTTTTGTGGGCTTGTGGCTGGCCGCCTCACTCTGGGCAGAGGAGAACCGCTTTGGGCTGATGCACTGGCTGCAGGATGCCACGGCACTGCCTATTTGGGCGCACGCCGCCGGTGCCATTTTACTGCTCGATTTCTGGACCTACTCCTGGCACCGAATCAACCACGAAGTCCCGTTTTTCTGGCGCTTTCACAGTGTGCATCACTCCGACAATAAAATGGATGTGACCACCGCGAACCGGTTTCATCTGGGAGAGATCTTTTTCTCCTCGCTGTTCCGCATTCCCCTGATCGCCCTGTTTGGCGTTTACTTATGGGAGCTGGTTCTCTACGAAATGGTAATGTTTGCCGTAGTTCAGTTTCATCACGCAAATATCGGCCTTTCGGAAAAATATGACCGCTGGCTTCGCACCCTCATTGTAACCCCGAACATGCACCGGGTACACCACTCGCGCTGGCAGCCGGAAACCGATTCCAACTACAGCTCCCTCTTTTCATTCTGGGACCGCCTGGCCCGCACCTTTCGCCTCAATCCAAAGCCGGAAACCATCAGGCTCGGCCTCGAAGAGTTCGACAGCGAAGCGGACCAAACCATCAAAGGCATGATGAAAACCCCGGTTAAAAAAATTAAGAAGTGAGAATCTTCACAATAAAGTATATGGCTTATGAAAGCAGTACGGGTATTCGATCAGAAAAGCGAAGAGTACGATCATTGGTTTGATCAACATCCAATTTGGTTTCAATCGGAAGCTGATGCACTCGCAAAAGTGATTCCCGATTCAGGGTACGGAGTTGAGATTGGCGTTGGAACCGGCCGTTTTGCCGAAAGGTTTGATATCGCCTGCGGCATAGATCCCTCCGAAAATATGGCCCGCTTGGCTGAACAACGAGGCATAAAAACATCGATAGCAAAAGCTGAGGATCTGCCCTTTGAAAACGTAACATTTGATTTTGCAGTCATGATAACTACCGTTTGTTTTCTGGATGATATCCAAAAAGCATTTCAGGAAACAAGGCGCATTCTTAAGCCGGGCGGGAAATTTATCATCGGTTTAATCGATAAAGACAGCCCGCTTGGACAAACCTATCAGGAGAACAAAGCTGATAATCCATTTTACAGAAACGCTGCGTTTCACTCGGTAACCGACATTACTGAACACCTTGAAAATACCGGCTTTGGAGATTTTGAATTTTGGCAAACACTTATTACCGCCTCAGAAACAGAACCCGAAGAGCCACGGCCCGGATTTGGGGATGGCGGCTTTGTCGCCATCAAAGCTGTAAAAAATTAAAACCGCCTTTGAGCTATAAATTCTTATAGTTTTCACATCTTATTGCTATACAGTAGTTAACAGGGATTATTAATATTTAAAAAAAATCAGGAGCCTTTTACCGATATCCCATTAAACTGTTTTGCCATGGACTTTACAGCTGCCGTTTACGACCATAATAATGTTACTGGCTGCGAACTCTTTTGAAGCATTGGCAAGTCCCCGTTATCTCATTTTAATGGATTCGTTTTAAGGGTTTTCAACATTTAAAAGAAGGAGAATATTCATTAAAACATCGCAATTATAATTTATATCAATACTGCTTAAGCGTCTCAGGGAAGATCTTCGTTGAGCCGTTTTCTTCATAAGACCCTATTTAGATCAAGTTTAAAAAAGTAAATAAAAGGAGAATTATGACACCCAAGAGAACAGCGTTAACACTCACAATTTTTACTGCACTTTTTTTAACTCATTTTGCAGTTTTACCCCCAACAGCAACCTCACAAACCACCACTTCTGAATCTTCCTATCCGTCTTATAAGATCGGCGGATTTCTGCAGCAGCAATTTATTGCTGATGAAACATCCGGTTCACCAACGCGCTTCTATACCCATCGCGCCCGGATTGGCGTTACCGGATCGGTTACAGATCGTATCAGCGTCAATTTCATTGGAGGGTATACGGAACCACCTCATGATAATCCAAAGCTTGTAAATGCTTTTATCCATTTTGATATCGACCCTCTTTTCCAGGTACGCACCGGCCAGTTCTTTGCTCCCTTTGGCCTGGAAGGCCCGGAACCCATTCCCCTGAACCCCGCGATCGAACGCTCAACCGCTATTCGGCAGCTCAACACCTTTGCGTTGTTCCGTGATGTAGGCATCCAGGTAAGCGGGAGTAATTCAGGGTTCAGCTATGCCATTGCGGTTCTGAACGGTACCGGAGCTAACCGGCCCGAACAGATTGACCCGAAAGATGTGGTAGGGCGCATTGGCTTTGACGTGACCAATGAACTGGCGATAGGAGTTTCCGGCCATTTTGGGCAGTACCAAACCGGGCCGTCGACCGACGATCACGAATCCCGGTTTCGCTCGGGGGCAGACATAAGCTACAAGGGATCTCCGCTCTTTTTAAGGGGCGAATATATAATACGAGAGGACGACCTGCCCGAAGGAGGCAGCATCAAAATGAACGGTGGATATCTGCTGGGCGGATATGAGCTAACGGACGCCCTGGAAACCATTGTTCGCTACGAATATTACGAGCCCAACACCGATGTGGAGGACAATCATTTCACCGTGTTTACCATTGGCGCAAACTATTATTTCGTTGGAAATACCCGTATTTCGGCTAATTACGAGCTTCGAGATAACAGTTTGAATCCGGCGATTAAAAATCTGTTTACAGTGCAAATGCAGCTGACACTCTGAAAACGACAATCTGGAGAATAAACACTGGTGGCAATTCCCGGTTTCACAAAAGCTGTGTACTGTTACCGGGCGGGCAACCAAATGATAAATTCCTGACCTGCCTGAAGTTTTTTAAAAACTTCAGGCATCGGTTCAGCTTTTTTTAAAAAATACTTTTACAGACCTTTCTGTGATCTTTAAGTATATTTACGTGACTTTTAGATAAGTTATTGATCCTGAATTTCCGCTACCGAAGGGCCGGCTCCAGATGTGGTTTGAAAAGAACGGGGGGATAACCCCATGAGCGTTAATTTCACTATGATTCATCCTTCATTGTCTCCGTTAGCCGACGGAGAGACACTTGTCAACAAATTCTTATCTCGAACCTGTGTTATTTAAATTTTAATTATCCTATAGCTTGAACAAACCTCCGATTCTAAGGAATAAATTTTACCGAGAACCTTCTGTTTTTAATCCGAAAAATTTACTTCGGGAAGCACGTCGGCAGAAACACATTGCAAATTGTCCCGTGCCAGATGTCTGCATTCTCGACCCCGACGGAGATTTGGTCAGATATTTGGAAAAAGAGGGGAAAACCAAAAAAAACGAATGCTGGGCCTGCTATCATTCTGAACTATTTACACACGATCTGAATGGTACACGAATTGGCATCCTCCCCTGTGCGGTGGGTGCTTCCTATGCGGTTTTAATTGCAGAACAGCTGTTTGTTTCAGGATGCAGGCTTCTGATCAGCGTCACGTCCGCCGGAATTGTTACGGATCAAACCAGCTCAAAACAGTTTGCATTAATTACCGAAGCCGTGCGCGACGAAGGCACCAGCTACCACTATCTGCCGCCCGAAAAGCCATCCCGCATATCAGGTTCTCTGTATGATGCGCTTACTGCCGCATCCCCGGCTGCCGAGCCTCCCTATTTTGAAGCGAAGAGCTGGACAACCGATGCTCCCTACCGCGAAACGCAAACATCTATCAATGTCATGAAACAGAATGGCGTAACCTGTGTTGAAATGGAAGCCTCTGCCCTCTATGCGTTTGCTGAATACTCACAAAACAGCGTGCTCTGCTTTGCACACCTTACCAACAGTATGGCGCAGGAGGAGGGGGATTTTGAAAAGGGTGAGGAGTTTGGAAGCCTGGATACGCTTCGGTTAATTACCGATGTTCTGAAACGCCTGGGCCTCAATTAAACTATTCCGTACATCCGATCTCCATATTGTCACAACCCGCCTCCTCTCTGAACGCCAGATAATTGCCTGCCGATGAGTAAAACCGATTTTAATTACGAGCTATTCTTTAACCTGTCTCCCGACCTGGTCTGTGTTGCCGGTTTTGATGGCTATTTCAAAAAAGTGAACCCGGCTGTATCAAAATTGCTGGGATATACAAGTGAAGAGCTCTATTCGAAACCTATCAACTATTTTGTGTTTGAAGAAGACAAAGCGCTCACCTCAAAAGCCCGAAGCATGATCAATAAATCGATGCCGCTCACCAATTTCGAAAACAGGTATGTAACGAAAGGTGGTGAAATTGTGTGGCTGGCCTGGACCTCTCAACCCATTGTAGATGAGCAACTGGTTTTCGCAATTGCTAAAAATATCACCCAAAAGAAAAGGCTTGAAAAAGAGACACACTCTCTGCTAAAAAATATCTCTACCGTGCATCAGGAGTTGAAGCAGTTTAATCTCGCCACATCTCACGATTTACGTTCTCCTGTGAATAGTTTGATGTCTGTTTTTGAGCTGCTCGACAGTTCCAAGATCGACGATCAGGAAACACTGGAGCTGGTTGAAATTTTAAAATTAAGCGCCGAAAAATTAAAAGATACGCTCAATGAATATGTAGATGTTTTAAGTGAGCGGGCGGGCTTGCAAAAAAACCTGGAAGTAGTGGATGCCCGGGAGTGCCTGAACAACGTACTGAATTCAATTTCGTCGCTCATTACCCTATCCAGGGCAGTAATTACTGCCGATTTTTCCGAGGCTGATAAAATCATGTTCAACAAAGTTTGCCTTGAGAGTGTGTTTATGAATTTAATTAGTAATGCCGTTAAATATGCCCGGCCGGGAGTTGCACCTGAAATCTCGATCCGCCTGAAAAGAAATGGGGGCAAAAAACATCTCATCGTAACAGATAATGGATCAGGTTTTGATCTGGGCAAAGTGAAGGGTAAAGTTTTCGGGCTCAATCAGACATTCCATCAAAACAGAGACTGCAAGGGTGTGGGCCTTTACCTGGTGCACGAGCATGTCACCCGGTTCGGGGGAGAAATCACCCTGGAAAGTGAAGTGGATAAAGGAAGCTGTTTTACCATTTCGTTTAATGAGTAACTTGTAACGATTCGAGCAGTAAACCAGCTCTGCAGATAATTAGTACTCATATCCAAATTTGCGGTCACTGTCTTAAAAGCTCCAGACCAGATACTTATTATAAATTTTCGGCGGGTATATATTTATTTATTAATCAAACGATCACCATTTACTCCAAATAACCACTCCGGCAAGCTAAGTTTAGATTCAAAATTGTGCTGAGGAATTTCTCTTTCCGCCGTCATTCCATAGTTAACAAGTGCTACAAAGAAAACTCCGCCAATGGTATTACCAATTACTACTGGCACGAAGAAGTCAACGAATACAGTTAGCAAACTGGTGGGGCCGGAAAAGACAAGATAGAGCATTTCGAATGCTCCAACGATACAATGAAAAAGGTCTCCTGCAGGTATCATAATCATGATAAAGTAAACAATAAAGAATCGTGAGATCGTATCCCGTGCAGCATGAGACAACCAAACCATTGTTGCTACGAGCACTCCCGCCAAAATCCCTTTAAAAAAGAGCGCGGACCAGGAGAAACTAAGGGCATGTTCGCCGAAACTATACCCGGTGGCGGCAACATCCGGTTCAAGAATATTTGTCTTTGCAAAAAAGAATGCCAGCAGTGCCGCGCCAACCACATTTGCAAAAAGAACAATTCCCCACAACCGCAGGAGACTCGGAATACTGGCGAAACGTGTGAGTACAAGCGTAACTGGAGTGAGGGTGTTTTCAGTAAAAAGCTGATAGCCACCCAAAATAATAATTACGAAACCAATCGGATAAAGCAGATTTCCAAGTCCCGTAGGGTCAAGAGGATAGGCAGTGGTCATTATAGCTCGTCCGAAAAAAGTAATGGCAACACCCATCCCAGCTGCAAGTCCACTAAAAAATAAAAGCCGCGCATTACGATCAATTTCCTCTTCTGCACTGGCCGTAATCCGTTGGAAAATTTCATCTGCAGAAAACCGGTCGCGAACGGCTTTGCCTGCAGCGGGTGCACCGCCCTCGGAACGATCGACTTTGTCTCTGAGCTTACGGTTCTTTAGCTCCAGCGACTCCTGGATATCCGTAAATTCACCTGCTTCAGCTAATGCGGCAAGCAACGCTTCGAACTCAAATGGGCCATCATAGGGCTCAGCATTAATAAAAAATTCGGGAGTCCCGCTAACTCCGCTCTCTTGACCGCTCTGCAAATCTTCTTCTACCCGGTCCCGGTATTTGTTCCCCTTAATTTCCTCCGTGAACTTCTCAACATCCAGTCCAACCTCAGCGGCATATTCCTTAAGATCATCCTGGTTTAGCGAATTTTGATGCTCGTAAAGAAGGTCATGCATTTTCCAGAATTTTTCTTCATCCCGGGCGGCCGCAACTTCTGCGGCCTCAGCTGCTTGCTGGGCGTTAGGATGCTGCTCTCTAAGAGGAAAGTGGCGAAAAACCTACCGGAGACGTGTTCCAATTCTATTTTGAATTCGCCTGATAACCGGATAGATATCCCGGCAGGCGGGGCACTCAAAATCACCATACTGTACAAGCGTTACAGTTGCATCCGAAGGCCCGCGGATGTGATCGCGATCACTAACCGCTAGAGTAAGTTCTCGGGATTCCTTCTGATTCATATCATTTGTGTTTTTTAACTATCAAGAATCTATTTATTTGTCAACTTACTAAGTTTGATCTTCACATATCATTTAAATTTCCGGTTTATTGATCCTCAAGCGCCGATTTGAAGGACCGCACTCCTGCCTGGTCACTGCTCGAATTCAGTCAGCTCTTCAGTAGAAAGTCTCACGTCGAGCACCTCGAAATAATCATACCGGTGATGGAGTTTCTAATTCCGCAAAGCAAACAATCACATACAAAATTCAACTATTACTGTATTTGGAGGGACTCAAATCGGCATGTTTCTTAAAGAAGTTACTGGAGTGTACGGCTTCATTAAGTTCCAGCGCATAACCAATCTCAGTAATATTCCACACCCCTTTATGATTTGATTTAAAGATAGTGAGGCAAGCTTTCAATCAGTTATGTGAATCAAATAAAAAGTTACAAAAATCAATTACTGCAAAATCTCTTCATTAAAAACCATTTCTAAAGAACCTTCTTTTTTCTGATGGGCCCCGGGTCTTTCCGGGAATTTAACTCGCATCCCACACCGGTTTTCCTAAAAACTCCGATATCATTTTTGCGTCCGACTGAATATGTTGATGCTTGCCGTAATCCACTACGTTGAGCCGTTCTCCATTTTTCTTTACGAGGTTAATTTCGTAGCTGTAGTACGATTTTTTATCTCCCTGCACTCTTTCCCTCAGAACCG
>Ga0081528_100069_pt1 | contig 83794 bp, 65 predicted proteins | sample HotLakmasection4_FD_71011 | JGI IMG/M metagenome (GOLD analysis project Ga0081528, IMG submission 71011) | Hypersaline microbial mat communities from Hot Lake, Washington, USA - Section #4 (SPADES assembly) (version 2) | ecosystem: Environmental > Aquatic > Non-marine Saline and Alkaline >...
TGTTTTTGATGATCCGAAAATACTGAGCCGGGATCTTAAAGGCGATGCCGCTATCGGGCATAACCGATATTCAACGGCGGGGTCATCCAAAAATCCGGCCAATATTCAGCCCTTTCGCGTTCACTACCGAAACGGAAACATCGGAATCGGGCATAATGGAAACCTCTCAAACGCCCGTAAACTTCGCGAACGATTCAGGGAGGAGGGAGTTCTGTTTCAGAGCACGTCAGACACTGAATTGATTCTGCATCTGATCTCCCACAGCCGGGAAAAAAATCAGATGGATCAGATTCTGGATGCTCTTGGCCAGATTGAGGGAGCCTACTGCCTGGTGATTTTAACGGATGATAAACTGATTGCCGTGCGTGACCCCAACGGGTTTCGTCCGCTCTGCCTTGGCAAAATTGACGGGGCCTATTCGGTGGCCAGCGAAACCTGTGCATTCGATATTATTGGCGCAGAATATATTCGGGACGTGAAACCCGGTGAGGTTATTGTTATCGACCGCGACGCCATTGATGCGGATGAACCGCGATCCTATTTTCTGGAGCCGAAAGCAGATACCGACAGCAGTCAGTGTATTTTTGAATATGTCTACTTCTCCCGCCCCGACAGTAAAATATTTGGCGAAATGGTGGATAAGATTCGCCGGAATCTGGGTAAACAGCTTGCAAAAGAGCATCCGCTCGACCAGGTACTGCTCAACGAGAGCATGGATAAAAAGCCGATCGTTATTTCTGTTCCTGATTCCAGCAACACGGCAGCCATTGGATATGCGCACGAAAACCAAAAGCTGGGCTTCGACTGTAAGTACGACATCGGGCTCATCAGAAATCATTATGTGGGGCGCACATTTATTTCGCCGGGACAAAAATCGCGCGAGCAGAAAGTACGTACCAAGTTTAACACCGTAAAAGGCGTCCTTGAAGGCAGATCCGTTATTATTGTGGATGATTCGATTGTGCGTGGAACCACTTCGCGATACCTGGTGGATATGATTAAGGAAGCGAATCCCTATGAAGTCCATTTCCTGGTGAGTTCGCCGCCGATAACCCATCCCTGCTTTTACGGGATGGATTTTCCCGATCCTGATGAGCTGATTGCAAACAAATTTAACAGCGACACACAGGCAATCGCCGATGAGATTGGCGTGAACAGCCTGCGTTATCTTTCGGCTGAGGGGCTTGTGAGTGCAGTAAAAGATGCCAATCCATCGCCCTACTCATACTGCACGGCGTGTTTTACCGGGAATTATCCCGTACCGGTAGATTTTACCGTTGAGAAAGAAGAAAACGAAATTGTTTAATGGAATTTCAAACGGCACGTTTTATTACTTCGGCTCCGGCGCTGAAAGACTGCCCCGACGAAAGCTTACCGGAATTTTGTTTTGCGGGACGTTCAAATGTTGGCAAATCGTCTCTGCTCAATAAAATAACCAACAAGCGAAAGCTTGCACGCACAAGCAATACGCCGGGTAAAACACAGCAGATGAACTACTACAATATCGACGATACCTGTTATTTTGTTGATCTGCCCGGCTTTGGATTCGCAAAGGTTCCTGAGAAAGAACGGAAACGATGGGGCAAGGATATTCAGGAGTATCTTAAAAACAGATCCACACTCCGGCTGATACTGCATCTTGTGGATGTCCGGCACCCTCCCACAGCACTCGATGAAGAGTTTTTTTTCTGGATGGCCTCGAACGAAATGCCATTCTCTGTGATTCTGACTAAATCGGATAAGCTATCGAAAAACAAGCTGAGTCAGTCCGTCGCTCGCACCAGGAAAACGATAGACCTCATGAATATTGAGGTGCCGCTGATCCCATGCTCTGCTGATTCGGGAGCCGGAATCGAAGACGTTCAAAAATTAATTCGCGACTTTTTATAAGAGCGCAGAAATTCATCAAAACAAAAAAAACACACTTAAATAAACAAACAGATTTATGCCTTTTAATGTATTGCTGCTTGACAATGTAGATTCAATATGTGCAGAAGTTTTTGAAAAACGGGGAATTAACGCTCATCAGCCCGGAAAACTAACAGATTCGGAGCTAAAAAACTCGCTGGCTAACTACGATGCGATGGTTGTTCGAAGTGCCACAACCGTGAATAAAGAGCTGCTCGATTACGCAGACAAGCTGCAGGTGATAGGGCGTGCAGGAGTTGGCGTAGACAACATCGACATTACTGCAGCAACCACCAAGGGGGTTCTGGTGATGAATACTCCTGACGGAAATACGATCTCAACGGCAGAGCATACATGCGGCATGATTATCGCGCTGGCACGGAATATTCCCCAGTCTGTTGAACGTGTGAAGAGCGGGGGATGGGACCGAAAATCATTTATGGGAACTGAAGTTCACAGCAAAAAGCTGGGAATAGTGGGGCTTGGAAAGATTGGCTCAGAAGTTGCCGTCAGAATGAAAGAGTTTGGAATGGATCTGTATGCGTATGATCCGTTTACGACCAAAGATCACGCTAAAACCCTGGGCGTTGAGCTGGTGGAGCTGGATGAACTGCTGGGTCTTGTCGATTTTCTAACGGTGCACACTCCGCTTACCGATAAAACCCGAAACCTTGTTTCGCTCGACAACGGAGATCAATTAAAACCCGGAATACGTCTCATAAACTGCGCACGCGGCGGTATTTATAAGGAAAATGATATTAAACCGCTTATTGAAAAAGGAATTGTAGCCGGCGCTGCACTCGACGTGTATTCCAGTGAACCCCCTACACCTGAACTGTACGAGGCGCTCGATCATCCCGCCATTATCACCACACCGCATCTCGGGGCATCTACCGAGGAGGCACAGGAGAAAGTGGCCGTACAGATTGCCAATCAGATTGCGGACGCGCTCGAAAATAAAAGCTACAAAGGCAGCCTAAACAGCAAGTCGATATCGCTGCTGACCAACGAGGAAGTTCTTCCCTACGTGGAGCTAGCCGAAAAGCTCGGCAAGGTATCGGGGCAGATCATGCCGAAGAACTCCAACACGTTCTCTTTTGAGTATACAGGTGTTTGCACAAAATATTCAGAGGTACTAACCGATGCAATTCTGAAAGGGATGCTCACCCGCTATGTGGATGAATCCGTGAACTTGATTAATGCACGCCACTACGCCGAAGAGCGCGGTTTTAAACTGAGCGAAACGACCAAAAGCGATGATAAAAACTACCACGATCTGATAACGGTTACCCTGGGCGACAGTTCTCACTACGCTCAGATTTCGGCAGCTGTTTTTGGCCCGGGCGACTACCGTATTGTGGAAATCGACGGATTTGGAATTGAGCTGAGGCTCGAGGGTGATATTTTGATGTATCAGAACGTGGATAAACCCGGTATGCTCGCATCTGTGGCAAGTACTCTCGCTAAACAGAATATAAACATCGGTGCACTGAGTCTCGGCCGCGAAGGCAAGGGAACCAACGCCATTACCGCCGTAATTGTGGATAAGCAGCTGAACGAGGAGGAGCTCCAGAGCATCTACGACCTGGACGGCGTTCAAAATGTTAAGTACATTTCGCTGAGCTGATTTTTAAGATGAATAAACTGCGGCACGGGCAGGCATGGCGTATTTAAACAAGCGAAAGCAGGGATAATCTTTCTTCATGGTTCGGAGCCAGTGCCGCGATTCTTTTTAACCGTGGAGTGACGCGGAGGGTTGAGTGATGTATAAAAATAATGCGTAAATCCACTCTGAAAGGATCGCCTTGCGGCGGGAGGCGGTACAGTACAGCAGTCAGGATATGCCGCGCACAGTTTCACGAAAGGATTTAATTCGACGTAATATCCCCTTAGCGTTTCCCAGAGCCCTTGGCTGTTTATTCTCTCTCAAACATTTTTTTGGCGGGGGGTTGGTTAAAAGGGTGGCAAAATCCTGTACATCAACATTTCATTGACTTCCGGTTCTACAGATCCCCATTCTATGGGAACTGAACTATCTGCAGGCCTTTTTATTCGAATTCCGAAACCCAATAAATAAATTCATTCCACGAACTCTTTCTCGTGCCATCATCATAGTTTATCAGCCCTATTGTTTCTAACGACTCGGCAAACTGATCAACAAAATCTCTTGGCAGTCCTTCATCTTCAAGCAATTCATTAAAAATTTGAGTCACTTCCGGCGACCAGTCCACTAACTGAAAATTAAACGCCGCTCTAATTCTTTCATGATTTTTCATTTCTGAAAAGAATACTTCAAAAAACTTTCGCTGTATCTCCTGAGAACTATTTAAGGTGGTATTTCCCGAATACATGCCCAGTTCCTGAATTACGATCATTTTTTCACCCGAGACATCGAGCATTCTCTGTATGTCCGACTTAATTTCACTTTCGGTTTGGGCAACATAGAAATATGGATCAGGATTCTTGAAATTGGATTTAGCCCCATAAAAATTCCAGCTTGCTACATCGCATGCTGCAAGGATGGCTGTAATACCCGGTTTATCTTCATCCAGGCTGCCTTCTGCAAAAGTTACTGTGACGGCCATTTCATCGTTTATCTGGTGAATATGTTCTTTAACGTTTATTAAAAATTCAAGTATTTGATTATTCAGTCCGGGTACTTCACCGAAAGAGTTGTCCGGTTCATTGCTTATTGAAATAAGAAAACCGCCATATTCAACCAGCATTGGAATCACCCAGTCCATCAGATTATTGAATCGCTGTATCAATTCAGGATCATCAAAATCCAGTCCTGTTAAATCATCAGGAACTACTGGTCCATCGCTATCGTAGGCTGAAATCAACAAGAATGGCTGAAGGCCTTGAGTTTTCATTTCAAATAACCGTTGCTCAAAGCCTGTCTGGTCATAGCTGTTTGGAGAGGGTTCCAGCTCGGGCCAGTCAATCTGAAGCCGACTCACCGTCATTCCCGCATTTATTGCATCATTCCATCTTGCGGCCATAGAGTCTGCAGTTGCGGGAGGATTAAATGGATTAAACCCCTGAATTGTACCAACTCTGTTTTCCCCGTTTAATAGGGGTAATTCTCCTGCGATAGTGTCAATCCGGGGTTCCACAACATTGCCTTCGTTCTCACACGCGGTTACAGACATTAGGACGGCTAAAAACGCAAAACAGAAGTTAAAAATTTTCATAGCTTTTCAGGATGGTTTCAGTTCGATGTATGATAAAAAGCCCAAAATTATCTGAAGTAAAACTATTTTAGATTTTTTAATTTCACTGTAGCAGGTTCGGCTTATTCTTTACCGGTCACACCTGAAAATCATCAGAAATTATCCTCTATAAAAGATTTCTGTTTATGACTGCAGTAAAAAACCAGCTCCAGATTCCAATTCCTGATACGACAGGATCTAAATTTAGTTTCAATTGATCGTTCAAGTTGTTCACAATTAACGGTCTGTAAACCATCCTGCAAAGGAACCGGGACAGGTTTCAATGGAATTATTGATAAAGCGTCTTACGTGCTATTGTGCGATGGTACATTCTTCTCTTTTTGTGCCATTTTGCTGAATAGTTTTCCAATTGCGTTCGGATATCTCCGGGCAATGAACAAGTATAAAGATGTCTGAAAATCGGGAGTAATCGTAGCTTTCGTTGTCAGAATCTTTTTTGCCAGTTTTCTGCCAATTTCAGAAGGATTGGCCATGGCCTCTTTTGGAACTCCTAAAGGGCTGGCTGATTTTGTATTGGTAAGCGGAGGATGCATGGTACTAACACTTATGCCGAAAGGGGACAACTCGATGGATAACGTCCTGGTTAGAGCTTCAATAGCGCCTTTTGTCGAGGCGTAACCATAAAGGCCGGGAAAACCTGTTATGCCCACCCCGGAACTCACGTTATGTATAATTCCCTTTTTCCGGGCTTTCATGTGTGGCAAAACAGCAGCAATCATACGAACGTAGCCAAAGTAGTTTACTTCAAACTCATGTCGGGTCTGTTCCAGGGCTTTCTTCTCGAAGGGGTTGAAAATTGTCTCACACGCATTATTTACGAGAATATCAATGTCATCCCATTTTTGCAGCACGCTCTCTGTTGCAGCTTTAGTATCATCATTACTGGTTACATCGCATTGACAAAAAAGCAGGTAACGGGGGTATCTTTCCTGCAAATCCATCAGATTTTCCGCCGACAGATCAAAAACCGCCACCCTATATCGCTCTTTTAACAGCGACGCAGCCATGTGAAAACCTATTCCGTTATTTGCCCCTGTGATAATGACTACAGGATTCCCCATCTTTTCAATCTTCTGGCTCATCTTTATTATCTCCCTCTGTTATGAACGCCGAAAAAAACTATTTCGCGTTTGGCAGGTGGCAGTTTTTCCAGGGCTGATCTGTTAAATATCGAATGGCCGGGCTGGGGATACTACTCAGAAGTCAATACTATAGCTTTTTTCATTGCTGATGCCAGTGAGTTACAAACCATGTTTTATTGAACTCTAATCATAAATCACTCGGTGACAGAAATGTATATGTCCAATTCTGCATTGCTCCAGTCCCGGCTTTTCTCACCATATACTTCAAAATCATACTCAAACGACCGAATCAGGTCGGAATTCCATATCTCTTTCCAGGCATCAGCTATGCATTCCGGCATAGTCCCTTTTACTGTTAGTATTCTGTATTTCAGAGATGGTATTACAATTTCTGAAAGTCCCTCAGGTGGTTCATCATTCATATCTATCTTACACCCTATAAAATAAGAAAAAGGGGAAGTTTCGTCTTTTTCATATTCAAGATATACAGCATAAATCTCGTCGGATAGTTTCCGTGGTATCAGGTTGAAAATGTTATCTGCCTCAAACTGTTGCCATAAGCTGCCGCAATCCCTGCCTGACTGGTTGTTTTGGTTTGTTGTTTTACCAAGCAGCTTTAAACCAGTCAGTTTAAAAGAGTCTTTATCTTCAGTCATTACAAACCTCCTTCAGGTTCTCTTTATAATCATGATTATTTTTTGCTTTTAAACGATGAGCCCGACATCAGCTTATCACAAACACTTTTGAGACGGCCGTTATGGAATCAAAATAAAATGAATAAAACAGAGATAAGTTCAAAGTATAAACATGCATCTACGTGTAAACTGAAGATAAATCAGCAGAATATATTTCTGTACAGCGTAGACGAATGATGTGGGCGTATTGATGGTATAAATTTCAATAATACACGTTTATTAAGAGCCCATCCGCTTCGTAACGGTGTGCCATATCAGCCCGGTTACAATCAGCCCCACTCCCCAGATCCAGATGGACGGATCGATCCAGAAGGCGAGGAAAAGACAGCCAAACAGGCCGAGAGCCGGAATAATGCGCGGGTAGAGCCGAAGCTCTTCTGGCATAAATAAAGCTGATAAATTGGTGATGGAGTAGTAGATGAGCACGGTGAATGCGCTGAAAGACCATGTAAATACCACGTCGCCGCTGAGCACCAGGGCACCGATAATGACGCTCGTTGTGATGACGGCCGGAACGGGGCTTTTCGTTACAGAATGTACTGCAGACAGCGCAAAGGGTACATCACGGCGGCGTGCCATCCCCAGGAGAACACGGGAAAGCCCGAGTATGAGGTTTAGCAGCACACCCAGCATGGCTGTCACAGCGGCAAACGTAATCACCGGGCCAATCACCGGAACCGATAGTGCCTGTGCCACAACCATCAGCGGGGCGGCCTCGCCCTCAACGGTAGCTCCAAATGCATCAGGGCCCAGCACCGAAAGTGCTGTAACGGTAATCATCAGGTAGAGCAGAACGATCACAACCATTGCAAGAATAATTGCTTTTGGGATGGTGGTTCGTGGCTCTGACACCTCTTCGCCAAGCGTTGCAATTCGTCCGTAGCCGGTATATGCGACAAACATCAGCGCGGCGCCGTACAGTATCGACGTTCCGGATGTCGATTCTAACGCACCCGTAAATGGTTCGGTTGGAAGCCCGGTTACGAATAGCGCGGTAACAATGAGGGCCAGAAGGCCGGCAAGCGTAATGCTTACAATATATTTATTGGCAGAGTTGCTTCGTCTGATGCCGCCTGAAACGAGTATAGTCATTAATAATAAAATGACCAGTCCGGTAATGACCAGGGCACTACTGCCCGACGAGATGTCAAATGCATAAAAAAGATAACCCGCACACCCCAGAACGGCCGTGGCCGCTGATGCCGATTTTGCCGTCATGAACATCCAGCCGGCGGTAAAGCCAAAATAAGAGTTCAAAAAACGATAGCCATATTCGTAGGTTCCGCCGCTAACGGGATGGGCGGCCGCAAGCTGGGCGCTGCTTAGTCCATTTAACGTTGCCAGAATAGCCGCCAGGGTAATGGAGATAATGACGCCGCTGCCGGCAACCTGCGTGGCAATGGCAATACTCACAAAAATTCCGGTTCCGACAATAGACCCAAGTCCCATGAGCACGGCGCCGGGTGTTTTTATACTGCGATCGAGTTCGTTTTTCAAAAAAGTTGAAGTTTCGTGGGAGTTCAGATGTTATTTTTTTTTCTGATTTGATAGTCAACAGACCAATATCCGCCGCCTTTTATAAACAGAAAACTACTGCAAATAAGCATGGCCAGATCGGTCCGTGCTTCGTGAATCATACTCAGAAATCCATAGTGTTTCAGGTCTCTAAGCGCAAACCCCCAAAACTCCGTTCCCAGAAGTATGGGTAATTTTGTGGTAAAGAGGGCTGTGAGCATAATGATAATGAGCGGTATCACCGATACGCGGGTCAGGAATCCGGCAAGGATCATCAAGCCGCAAACTATTTCAAAACCCCCGGTAAAAAGCGCGGTAAATTCAGGAAAAGGAAGGCCTATAGACTCAAACCGCTCAACACCTCGAAAAGGATAGATATATTTTTGAATTCCTTCAAATAAGAAAACAGAACCCACCAATATTCGAATGAGAATTGTTGTGTGGTCATTATCTGTCTGGTAAATAATGGTGGACATCATTCGAGCGCATTTATTTCAAGTGGTCAGAGTTTACAAAGAATCAATGTGAATCAGAAAAATCTAAAAAAATGAGATTGTTAAAAATCTGTACATTTCTTAATTAAGCGGTACAAAAAAAGTTTAACCACATTTTTTTAATTATGAGAGATAACGGGGAATGGTATGTGAGGTACACCTTTTACGTAGCGGCGTTCTGCATTACGGTGTTTGCAATGGTAATGGCTAAATCGGTTCTGGTACCGCTGCTGTTTTCACTGTTTTTATCCATTTTGCTTGCACCCATTTCGGGCTGGCTCGAAAAATATAAGGTGCCGCGTATGCTTTCCTCGCTCATCGCGCTGCTTGTGGGGATTCTGGTTCTGTTTGGCATCGGGTTCTTCTTTTACTCTCAGATGACAGCCTTCGCTGCCGATGCGGAGATGTTTGCAAGCCGTCTCGAAGAGCTTCTGAACTCCCTGGAGGGGTTTCTATCCACATGGTTTTCGATTGAAGGCGAAATTAATCTCGACAGAATCGTAACTGAACTGACCGCCTTTATACAGGATAATATAAGATCGCTGACCAGGGGGCTAAGCGGTGCCGCATCAGCCATTACTACCTTTCTCCTGGTACCCATTTTTATGTATCTAATTTTACTGCTTCGCGGAATGCTGAAAAACTTTCTTCTGATGGCGTTTGGCGGTAATGACCAGGATGAGAGAGCGCGGGTTCAGGCGATCATTTCCAAAATTAAGGTGCTCATTCAGCGCTACATTGCCGGACTTTTAATGGTGATCACCATTCTGGCCATTCTTTACTCCACACTTCTGGCCATCATTGGTATCGACCACGCCATATTTTTCGGTTCGTTTGCAGCCATGCTGAACGTTATACCCTTTATCGGGCCGTTTTTAGGGTCCATACTGCCGATTCTCTACGCTCTCATTACCATGGATTCTTTAATCTATCCGCTAATTATCATTGCGGGTTTCTATGTGGTTCAGATGCTGGAGGGAAATCTGTTCACACCCGTTATTGTTGGCAGCCAGGTGAGCATGAACGCACTTGCCACGCTGCTGCTTATATTTGTGGGTGCCCAAATATGGGGACTTTCCGGTATGATCCTGTTTATCCCGCTGGGGGCCATTCTCAAAATTATTTTTGATGAGGTGGACTCTCTGAAGCATTATGGGTATATCCTGGGCAGATCAGAAGAGGAAAACAAGAAAAAGAAAGGGAGGCTTGCCGAGAAAATGAGCTCTATGGCGGCCAGAAAATCAGAAAAAAAGAAATCTCAAAACCAAAACGATACGCAGGCATGAAAAAAGCAGCCCTTCTCTTATTAATACTTCTCACCGGTACTTTCTGCTCGGCACAAACATCTGACGTGCTGGTTCTGGAAAATGTAAATCTGCTTACGATGGACAGTGAAGAGGTGCTTTCCGGGCAAACCATCATTATTCGCGGTGAGGTTATCGAGTGGACCGGAAACTCGCAGGATGCTGAAATCCCCGCGGGGGCAAGGGTAGTTGAAGGCGATTTTTATGTGATGCCCGGGCTTGCCGAAATGCATGCCCACATCCCCTCATCAGGGCAAACGCAGGAGCAGATGGAACAGACTCTCGCCATGTATTTAACGCAGGGAATTACAACGGTTCGCGGTATGCTGGGGGCTCCGGTTCATCTCGAACTGCGTGAGCGTGCCACAAGCCCGCAATTTTTTAGCCCGAGAATTTTAACATCGGGTCCGTCATTTAACGGAAATTCGGCTACGGATCCGGAAAAAACCCGGCAAATGGTTCGTGAACAGGCAGAAGCCGGGTACGACCTGTTAAAACTTCACCCCGGAATAGAACGTGAAAATTTTGATGCACTGGCAGACGAAGCTAATTCTGTGGGAATAGAATTTTCGGGACATGTTTCGGCAGGGGTTGGCCTGGAGCGTTCCCTCGAGGCGGGTCAGGGCACGATTGACCATACCGACCGTTATATGGAGTTTTTGGCTGGTGTTTCGCCGGAAGAACGTGTGGATCCCAACATTATCTATTTTGGGTACGATCTGACCCCCCGGGCAGACCGTTCGAAAATACATGAAGCGGCAAAGCTCACAGCAGAAGCCGAAGTATGGGTAGTGCCTACCAACACACTTCTCGAAAATGTGTTTAACCCGGATCTTGAACCCGCAGATATGCTGAACTGGCCGGGAATGGAGTTTATCTCCGAATCAACAAAAGCGGGCTGGGCCAATTACGTGCGTAACATTCGTCAGCATGAAGACTATGACGAAGATCAGGCACGGGAGTTTCTTCAAATCAGAAAAGAGCTCACCATGGCGCTGCATGATGAAGGAGCCGGGCTTCTTCTTGGAGCAGATGCACCTCAAATTTTCAATCCGCCGGGCTATTCAACCCACAGAGAGCTTCAGTTGCTGGTTGAATCCGGTTTAACCCCTTATGAAGCACTGAAAACGGGAACCGTGAACGTGGGTATCTATCTGGATGAGGAGAATAAAATTGGAAAAATTGCTCCCGGATTTACAGCCGACCTGATTCTTCTTCAGAAAAATCCGCTCGGGAGCATTCCTTTTCATGATTCGATAGAGGGAGTGATTTACAGGGGCAGTTATGCAGACCGGGCTCAGATCGATAATATACTGAATGGATTGAAGCCATAGGCAGTTTGCACTGGATGGGCAAGCCGTCTGTTCAGATTAAAAATTGCTTTTGCCGCCTGCAAGCCTAATATTAATATTATGGGTCTCGAATTAGAGAGGAGGATTGATGGAAACCGACTTGGCAGATAGTCTTGAGATTATGAAATACCTGCTTACGGCTCTCGCCGTTGGCCTTTTGGTAGGAGTGGAACGAGGGTGGAGCAACCGTGAAGAGCAGGAGGGAGAGCGCGTTGCAGGTATCCGAACCTTCAGCCTTATTGCGCTTCTTGGCGGGTTGTCTGCCATCTTAAGCAAAGAGATTGGCGAATGGTTTATTGGCGTTACATTTTTTGGCTTGGTGATTTTGGTTATAGTCGGCCACATTTTGGAAACCAGAGAGAGTGGCGACCTGGGGATGACAACCAAGGTTTCAATCCTTATTACCTTTATACTCGCGACCTGGGCAGCTATGGGATTTCAGGTTTACGCGCTGGTGACAACGGTAATTGTGGTAACCCTGCTGAGCCTAAAACCGACCCTTCACCAATGGTTATCCAATCTGAAGGTGGAGGAGATTTATGCAGGCGTAAAACTGCTGATTATTTCCGTTATTTTTCTCCCTTTTCTCCCAAACCAGGGGTTCGGGCCTTATGAAGCGCTGAATCCATACTGGATCTGGTGGATGGTGGTACTGATCTGCGGCATCTCTTTTACAGGCTATTTCTCAATAAAGTATATAGGCAATCGCTGGGGAACGCTTCTTACAGCCATTAGTGGTGGCCTGGCTTCATCGACAGCGGTTACGATAAGCCTTGCAGAGTTTACGCGTCAATACAAAACTGAAAAGCTCTTTATGGGCGGAGTGATGGTGGCCTCATCGATTATGTTTGTAAGAGTTTTGATTGAGGTTTCCATCGTGAACAGTGATCTGCTCGGATTGGTCTGGATTCCCATAACACTGATGTTTTTCAGCGTTCTGGGAAGCGGATACTGGTTGTGGAGAAGCAGCGGTAAAAAAAACCAGAACCCGGAAATTGAGTTGAAAAATCCATTTCAGATAAAAACGGCGCTGCAGTTCGGTTTTCTTTTAGCCCTGATTTTGTTGCTTTCTGAGGCGATGAAAGATTGGTTTGGAGACAGCGGTATTTATATGCTTTCGGCTGTTTCGGGATTAATGGATGTAGATGCCATTACCCTCTCACTTTCCAGAATGGCGAAAGACAGTATCTCAGAAACCGTGGCGGTGATGGGAATTGTGCTTGCATCGGCTGTAAATACGCTGGTGAAAGGATTTATATTCTCATTTATAGCCGGCCTTCAACGAAGCCTGATACTTATTGGGCTGCTCACCCTGTCGGTAATACCGGGGCTTGCAGTGGCATTTTTTATGCTATTTACCTGATCTGTGTGTTCGGCGTGAGGAAGCCGGCGGCTGCTTCAAACCTCAATCCACTGCATAAAATCTTCGATATTTCCCCTTTTATCCGCGTTATTGCCTGTTTTGGTTTCAACAGAATCGGGAAACTCGTTCGGAAACAGAAAAACGGCCCCAATAAGAATCTCGTGGTTTGGGATGCCAAGAAAACGGAGTGTTTTGGGCTTTCGAAGCACACCTCCTGATGACCAATAGGCATTCATACCCCTGGAAGTTGCGGCCAGCAGCAAATTTTGGATAGCTGCGCCGGCTGCAGCAATATGCTCCATATTTTTAAGGTTTGGATAGAATGTGCGGGTATTTTTTCGTGACGGCTCAGGCAGCCAGGTTGTCATTATCATTGCGTCTGCTGCGGCAAGCATCTGGCGGATTCCTTCCGGCGCTTTCAACGGTACTTCTCTATTCAGTGAATCGAGCAGGGTTCTGCAGCTTCTGCAATCAAGAGCGTGAAAACGCCAGGGCTCTGCACCTGTTAAGTGGTCTGACCTCCGGTTTTCATGGCTTTCATGGTGAAACGGAGCCTTTCCGGCAAGCATTAACAGCTTTTCAACGATCAATTTGAAATCATCACCTCTTAGCACCGGAAGCGGATTGAATGGGTCGGCTCTCAGTTTAAGCGTTTTTCGTTCTTGAATGGCTTTTTCAGTGGTCATAGGTGGATTCCGGTTTTTATCATACAGTGGTGGCTGTCTAAAAAGGTCGTCTGCCTTGCACAACGCTTAAATAATGTAGGATCTGTGTTCCGACTCACCCTTGGCGGAGCCATCCCTTTGGGAATATCCCTCTCTATATAAACAGAGAGGGATATAACGTCTAAATTATTTAAGCTTGTATTCATCGGTTTTCACTTTTTGGACAGCCTCATTGAAAAACGTAATAATTTAAATCAGGAAAAGAGAACCTCCGCACCCCGCCCCTGCGATATCAGGGATTGATAGGTCTGAAGTTCTTTCTGAATCTTTTCGTCTGTAAGATCAATGGTCTGGCGCTTTTCAGCTGCCATGTAGGCGGCCTGAACGAGGAATGTTACCTCGGATCCGTATTTAAAATCGAGCATGGCGTTTTTTCCGTCCAGAAATGAGTTTACCGCGTCGCGGATTTCAGTTGTGTATCCATACAGGTCAGCCTCATTGGGGTGCACAGCTAAAAGCCCGCGGCTGGCTGTCGACTTCTCGAGAGCTGTTTCGGCATCCGCAACACTCTCGGCCGCTTCATCTCCGATAAAAATTTCAAGAGGGGAAATAAGAGTGTTTACCTCCATCGCATAGCCCGGGCCGAGCGCATCCATAGACAAACGCAGCCCCTGTTTGTCATACATCCAGGAGTCGGTAAACTGTGCTTTTACCAGCTGACCGGTTTCCGGATTTTTAAATGTGGCAATTCCGGTAGCGAAATCTTCTGCCGGAGTGTCTGTGTAGTCCACACCGAACTTCTCCTTCAGTTGCTTTTGATATTCAGGCTGGCCCCATTTTAACAGGGAGGTGTCGCACTGCATTGCAACCGGTTCAAGAAAAAGCGGATCTTTTCCTTCAGGTGTCAAAATATGCCGTCCAACGGCAATACTGTGGCAGCCCATATCGGAGAGAACCCCGCCGCCCTGCTGTGTTGGGTCCCAAAACCATGCATTATGCGGGCCGGCATGCTCCTCCGTACTTCGTGCAAGGGTAAAATTCCCCATCGCTTTTTGCTGCGGCCGAAGCTGGTGCAGCGCATTATTAATGGCGCTCATGTGGAGCTGGTTTTCGAAGTAGGCGGTCAGCAGGCCGGCATCATCCGCAAGCTCCACCATACGGTTCGCTTCTGCAACGGTGCGACCCAGTGGTTTTTCACAAATTACTCCCTTTAGGTTAGCTCCCTTTTTTACTGCCAGGGCGATCTCTTCCATTATACTGAGCCGCGTGAAATTGGGAGAAAAAATGGCAACAGCATCACAGTGGTTACACATTTCGGTAATTGAATCGAACACTTCAGGATCCCCGAGGCCGTTTTTACGGGCGTAATCGGCAAGTTCATGCGCACCGCTTCGGTTGTAGACTGCTGATAGTTCGCAGTGGCGTACCTGAGTCATAGCTAAGGCTAAAAATTTTGCAATAAATCCGGATCCGATAAATCCAATCGTAAGTCTTTTCATAAGTGGTTAGTTATTGAATTCAGTGTATGGGTTTACTTGATATTGTAAATTGTTGACTGATGTCCGTAAATATCGCCAAGATGCTACAAAACTCAAGGTGCCATTTGTAAAAAACTATATCGGTGACAGCTGTTCTGTTTTGGGCCCCATCACATCAGAAAATAAATCAATGATTTTATGTGTACTATGGGAAAAGGATTATATAAATTAGATATTGATACAAGTATTACGGATCAGAGGTTTACAACAACATCGAAAATAAATTAAGGGGAATATACTATGACTTATATTCATCAGCGATTCGGAGATATGGGCTTGCTTATTTTAAGGGCGGGTGTGGCAGCAATATTTATATTTGCTGGCCTTGACAAATTAATGGAAATAAGCTCTACAGCCGGTTTTCTGGAGAGCCTGAATTTTCCGTATCCCGCTTTAATGGCCTGGCTGCTTGCAATAACGGAATTTTTCGGCGGTATTCTGATATTATTCGGTGCTTATACCAAATTGCCCGCCGGGTTACTGGCTTTTATAATGGTTGTTGCAATATACACCACCAAACTGGATGGCAGTTTTGCAGATGCCCGGCTCGATATGTTGCTGCTCTGCTCCACTCTGGCACTTTTATTTACCGGAGCAGGAGACTATTCTGTAGACTATAAAATTCGAAATCGGTAGTTCCCTGCCCTTACATTACAGTTTCAGGCACTAAACTCCGAGATTTTTTCTTTCAGCTTCGAACTCTTCGTTAGTGATGAGTCCCTGCTGCCAAAGTCCAGTAAGGGTTTCGAGACGGTCGATGGTTCCCGCACTTGGGGGTTCTTTTCTCTCAGGTTTGGTTTTTTGCATCTCACGAAGTCGAAATCGTTCAGCTTCTGCCGCCTGAAGAATGATGTCTGAAATGCGCTCCGGATTTTTGATGCCTTTCAGCTCAACTTTTTTCGATTTAGTATGGAGTCGAATATTCCCGATTGAGAACTGCTTGTCGATCCATCGTTGGTCAATATCCGCACTTTCGATATTAACCAGATCAGTTTTTTCTGTGAAGCCGGGTGCACTGGCCTCTATAAAGTGATTTGTAACTCTATAAACCGTGGAGTTCAGCTCCTTCACCTTGAAGTAGATAATTAAGAAACCCAATCCTAAAAGAGGGGTTAACAGAATTCCAAGGATGTACCACCAAAAATGAGTGGTTTTTTCGGGTTGAAGAAGGATTTGTTTTTCACTCATAAACCATAAAGCTTGTTTAATAATATGATACATAAACAGTTGCAAGCGGTGTGCCATTCAATCTGTTTAGCTGTTAATTTTATTTAAAAAAATGCGCATGGAATCCCAGTCATCTGCGCGCACATTTTCACGAAGTATTCACAATAAAGTGGTTCTTTTTTTGTATATTTTTCGAAGCTGTAAACCTAAGCAATCTGTTTTGAAACTCTGGAAATATTTTGTCGCTGTTTGGATGACCGCTGTAATTATAGCAGGATTTCTCATCAAAATACCCAGCATACCCATTTTGGAAGAGACTGCCAGAAATCTGTTTCTTCATGTTCCCATGTGGTTTACAATGATGGTTATGTTCTCCATGGCGTTTTATTACAGCATACGCTTTCTCAATAGTGAGCAGATGAAATGGGATGTAAAGGCTGAAACCACAACAATGATAGGCCTTCTTTTTGGCATCTGCGGGTTATTAACAGGTTCGCTCTGGGCTAAATTTACCTGGGGTTCGTGGTGGACATTCTCAGAGCCAAGAATGAATCTTTCGGCTCTGGCTATGATGATATTCGTAGCTTATTTTATTTTACGTACCGCATTTAACGATCCTCTGAAACGAGCTAAAATTTCTGCCGTGTATAATATCTTTGGTGTTACAACGATCCCTTTTTTGCTATACATAATACCCAGGCAACTGCCAAGCCTGCATCCGGGGGCAGATGGCAACCCGGCATTCAGTGATATCACGGCTCCGGAATTGCGGTATATTTTTTATCCGGCGGTAATCGGTTTTATCGGCCTGGCTATCTGGCTGGCCGACATTACACAGCGGACAAAACAGCTTAAAATCCGGGCTGCAGAATGATGAAATTGATGAATATTATACAAGAATCGTCTCCTGTTGGCGTTGATACACTAACACAAAGCTACTCCGATAAATGGGAGGGGGTTCAGGGCATGGAGCAATCCTCACAATTTCTGCAATTTATGGCATCCGGTGATCTCATATTTGTGGTACTCGGGGTGAGCCTTATTATTTGGTTCGTTCTCCTTTTTTATATTATTAAAGTAGACCGCAATCTTACAAAAATCGAAGAATCTATAAACTCCTCTGATGAAACCTAAAATTTTAATTGGTGTTGTTTCAATTGTTCTGTTTACTTCACTGCTGATGTATAACTTTGGCAACAGTATAAGCACGTACGTTAATTTTGAACAGGCTGAGTCCAGGTCTACCTCTCACGTAATAGGTACTTGGGACGACACCCAGTCTTACGGATTTTCAAAAGAGACAATGCGATTCACTTTTTATATGAAAGATGAAGATGGCAATGTTCGCAGGGTAATCTACCCCAAACCCAAGCCAAATAATTTCGAAGAGGCAACACAGCTTGTAGTGATAGGAGAAATGAGAAATAGCGCCTTCCACGCAGATGAAATGCTTATGAAATGCCCGTCTAAATATAACGACAGCGATGATCTTGAATTTGTAAACGCTGAGGAAAGCATATAGTTATGATTGCCACTATTGGGAATGCTTTATTGACCGGAGCTTTTATTGTTTCTGTTCTGGCCGTTATTACATATGCTGTAGCTTCAAATACCGAAAACAGGAGGGTACAGCGCCTGTCGCACCTGCTTTGGGGAGTGAAAGGGCTCTTTATTCTGATCTCTTCCGGCGCGCTTATTTGGCTCATAATGACGCACCAGTTCCAGTACTACTACGTATGGAACTACACAAGCCTCGATCTGGAAACCAAATATCTGTTTTCTGCATTTTACGGAGGGCAGGAGGGCAGCTTTATGCTCTGGATAATATGTTCATTTTTTGTTGGCCTTGGGCTGATTCGTTGGACACGAAAACCTTATAAAGCGCCTGTAATGTTCGTTATGGCGCTTACCCAGATGTTTCTGCTCTCTATGCTTGTAGGATGGGACTTGGGATTCAGTAAACTGGGAGCATCACCGTTCCGGACAATTGCACAGGAAATGCCGAATGCCCCTTTTATCCAGGCAAATCCGGATTTTGCCCCGGCCGACGGGTCAGGCCTTAATGACCTGCTCAAAAGCCCCTGGATGATGATTCACCCGCCAATTATTTTTGTCGGATTCTCAATGATGACGGTTCCATTTGCATTTGCCATCGCCTCGCTCTGGACCAAAACTTACCACGAATGGATTCGCCCCGCCCTGCCGTGGACTCTTGCAGCTAACCTTTCATTGTTAACAGCCATTTTTCTTGGAGGTTACTGGGCCTATGTAACACTCTCTTTTGGAGGATACTGGGCGTGGGATCCGGTCGAGAACGCCTCTCTTGTCCCGTGGCTAATCGGTACTGCAGGTATACACGCCATGATTATACAGCGGCACAGCAGCCGGGCGCACAAAGCCTCGCTCTTCTTTGCGATACTTGCATACGTAAGTATTATCTATCAAACATTTTTAACCCGTTCCGGAGTGCTTGCCGACCAGTCTGTTCACAGCTTTGTAGATTTAGGGCTCTATAATCAGCTGCTCGCTTTTATCCTTACGGTGACCATATTGGGTATCGGTTTTTACCTATACCGTTACAGAGAACTCCCCAGTCCCGAAAGTGAATCTAAATTTTTAAGCCGGGAGTTTATGACATTCACCGGTGCGATGCTGCTGTTTATACTTGGTTTTGTAATTATTATCGGCACCAGTTCTCCGATTCTGGGACGTTTATTTGTCGAAAACCCCACTCCACCCGATATACAGTTTTACAATAACTGGAGTATGCCCATTGTGATGGTTATGGGGATAGCCACTGTAATAGGCCAATACCTTTTTTGGCAAAAACACACGTGGGAGAGCCTTGCCGGAGCTATGGTAATGCCTCTGCTGATTACATCGGTAGCCACGATTTTATCCATTATTTTCGGGGAAGTCCGCAATCTCTACTACATGCTCTATATTTTTACAGCGTGGTTTACTATTGTTGGAAACGCCTTTGTGATGTTCAGCCTCCTAAAAAAGAATCCAAAACTAATCGGAGGTTCGTTAACTCACTTTGGCTTTGGGGCACTTTTGATTGGAATTATTGCTTCTTCTGCCTACACAGAACCTCTTCTGGATGAGCAAACGGCAAATTACAACAAACGTGTAGAAGCAGGTGATGTGTTTGATGAAGAGGGATTTGAGATTAACCAGGGAGTTGAAATGTTTGAACTGGAGCTGGATCGTCCAAAACTTATCAACGATACATACATGGTTACCTATGAGGGATATGACCTGAGCGACACTCCGCGGCCCGGCCAGCAGAGCTACAAGCTTCGATTTGAACCGATTGATGGCGGAGAGCCCTTTTACCTGGACCCGGTGGTTTACCCAATGCTCACTTCATCAGGCCCCAACAGTATACAGTGGTCGGTAGACCCCGATGTACGAACAGGATGGCTGAGTGATATCTACATTTATGTTGCAGGCAGTAAATATGTTGAAAAAAGAAATGAGGAGGTGGAAGAGGCGGCTGAGAACACGATGATGCCGGTTGCGGATCGCTCTGCCGATTCCACAGATGTTAAGCAAATTGAGTTATCCAAAGGTGAAACTGCTACCGCAGGTCCCTTTACTTTTCGTTTTATCGATTTTGCTCCTGCGTCGGAAGAGTCTGTTCCTGAAAACACACAAATCGGAATACGTTCACTGGTTAGAGTAACCCATGAGCCCACGGGTGCAGCTTACGATGTTGAGCCTCTGTTTGCGGTATATACAGAAAATGAAGAGAGCTATACTTACTCGCCCCCGCTTACCATCGATCGCTGGGACTTTGAAGTGATGTTTACAAGAATTAACCCTGAAACAGATTCTGTTGAGCTATCTGTAGTAGGTTTAGACGAAGAGTTTCAGGAAGACTGGGTGCTGATTGTTGCGGAGAAAAAACCGTATGTATCTGTTGTTTGGCTGGGTACCTTCCTGCTTATGTTTGGATTCAGTATCTCTATTATGCGCCACTGGAAGAGGGAGAAGGATACCGCGAAGAGAGAAGAAGAAGCCTGAGATATCTCTTTTTTAATGATCAGGCATTTTTGTAGGCATGATCAAGCAGATCCTTCATTTTGATTATTTTAAGAACTTTCTCATTTGTTGCTTCGAGGACAACCTTCGGAGCCATCCCGGCTTCATAGGCTTCTTTCCAGCGTAATGCGCATAAACACCATTTGTCTCCGGCTTTTAAACCGGGGAAGTTGTATTGAGGTATCGGGGTTATCAGGTCGTTACCCTGAAGCCTTGAAAACTCCAAAAATTCATCCGTCATTACTGCGCAAACAAGGTGTCGCCCGCTGTCCTGAGGTCCCGTCTCGCAGCAGCCTGTCCGGTAAAAACCTGTAACGGGATCGTTACTGCAGCTTACCAGTTTCTCGCCAAATACGTTAAGTGAAATATCATCCTTCATTTTTCAAGAAATTTTAGTTTGTCATCTTCTTTATCACTCAATGGTAACGTTCTGTAGAAACAAGAGGTTCGATATTCATTGTTTTTGTTTTTTGTATGGCAAACACCGTCGCCCTCCAGATCGGCAACATAGATGAGGGCATCCTGGTCACAGTCAACCCGGATCTCATTCACGTACAGAGTATTTCCCGATGTTTTTCCCTTTACCCATAGCTCTTCTCTGCTAGTACTCCAAAATGCCGCAATTTTATGTTTGACGGTGTAGTCAAATGCTTCCCGATTTGCGTAGCCCAGCATAAGCACTTCCCTGGTTCCGGTGTGCTGAACAATTACCGGGAGCAGCCCCCCTCTTTTCTCAAACTGCAGCTGAAGAGAGTTTGTCTCTTCCACATTTTCGAATGATGACATAAAATAGGTTTTACGACTTAATTCTGATTTTTAAGGTTTTCGAAAGATACAACAAATCGTGTTCCTGTGAGTGTATGAATAACAGGTTTTTAAAAAATGAATGAATGAAGGTTTCTGCGAACCTGCAGAAAAAATGGGTATAAGACAATTGATATTAATGAGTTTACAAAATGAATCGCATCAAAAACAATCGAAAACCATTAATAAGAAGAGGTAATATCCCGTTTTCTGTCAATGTTAATTGTTGTACATTTCAGTGTTAAGAAACTTTAATTATTATTGGCCGAAAGTTATATGCGCGTTTTAACTCTTCTAGTAAGTTTAGCTGCTCTTTTACTGATTTCCTGCTCATCGAATGATCCTGAAACCTATTCCCTATCCGTTACAAGTGTACCTGAGGAAGCAGGATCGGTAACTCCCGCAGAAGGCGAATTTGAAGAAGGAAGGGAGGTAGAGATTTCTGCTGAATCCGCCGATGGCTGGCGGTTTGACCGGTGGCAGGGTGATATTGAATCAGCCGATAATCCCACGGTTATTACAATGGATTCCGATAAAGACATTGCAGCGCTTTTCGTAAAACAAGAGTACCCGCTAACAATTGAGACTATTGGAGAGGGAGAGGTTAGTGAACGGATAGTGACAGAAAAAACTACGGATTACGAATCTGGGACCCGTGTGGAGTTAACTGCAGAACCTGATGAAGGATGGACTTTTACCCGGTGGGAAGGGGACCTGGAGAGTACCGAAAACCCAGAGACGATTACAATTGAATCCCCGACAGAAATCACAGCTGTATTTTCAAGAATTGAGTACCCGCTCACTATAAACATCGTAGGCAACGGTACAGTTGATGAAGAGGTTTTGACATCAAAAGTGACTGATTATGAGTCGGGAACAGAGGTTGAGCTGACTGCGGTTCCTGAAGATGAGTATCTGTTTTCTGACTGGAGCGGTGATCTTGAAAGCGATGAGAATCCGGCTGTCATTACCATGGACGGCCCCAAAACGGTAACTGCAACATTCCTGCGTACATTTGAGTTTACAACGATCGTTAATCCTGAAGGTGCCGGTACAATTACCCCGGATTCCGGGCGCTACGTGCGGGATGTTTCATTCGAAGTGGAGGCAATTCCCGAGCCGGGATGGGAATTTACCAATTGGGAAGGAGACTTTACAGGATCCGTAAATCCGTTTAACCTGACGATGAACGGTAATAAAACGCTGGTGGCTAATTTTGAGCGGCAGGCTTTTGTACTTAGTACAGATGTCACCGGAAGCGGACAAATACTTACAAATCTGATATCTGGAAGTGAGGAAGACGATGGATTTTTATTTGAATCAGAGGTAGAACTTACGGCAGTTCCTGCACAAAACTGGAATTTTGCAAGGTGGGAAGGAGACATTGAAAGTACTGAAAATCCGATCACTGTATCGATGGATCAGGATATTTCCATAGTTGCCGTGTTCAGTATTTTTGACGGGGGAGATGGATCGGCCGAAAATCCATACCAGCTCTCATCCGTTATACAGCTACAAGAGATTCAAAATCACCTGGATTCTCATTTCATCCAGACCGCAGATATTGACGCTGTTGCGACGGCTACCTGGAATAACGGTGAGGGTTTTGAGCCTGTTGGTGACGATGTGGACTTTTTTACGGGTAGTTACGATGGAGGCGGATTTTCTATTGATGGCTTGGCAATTAACCGACCACAAGAATCTAGAGTTGGGCTGTTTGGTCATATTAATGGAGGTAGTGTAAGTAATATATTACTACAGGCGATAGATATAGCTGGTAATGATAGAGTGGGTGGAGTTGTCGGAATTAATGAGGGTGATATAGACAGTGTAAGTGTTCAGGGTTTGATTACTGCCAATTTAATTTCAGGGGGAATTGCCGGTCGGAATATTGGTACAATTCAGAACTCTAAGGCTTCGGTCCAGGTTAGTGGTGCAGAAACCCTTGGTGGTTTAGTGGGCATCAACTCAAGTCTCATTTCGAAGTCTTTTGCCTCTACTATCATTAGTGGCGTTGCATCTGAAGTAGGCGGAATTGCCGGGAGAAATAATGACAGAATTGATGAGTCGTACGCACAGGGTTCGGTCGAAGGAACAAACAGGGTTGGTGGTTTTGTAGGAGTTAATAATTCCACAGCTGTGATTACAAATTCTTATTCACTCGCTGATGTGACCGGAGATGATGTCGTTGGAGGCTTTATTGCTGAAAACAATACAGCTACAGAGGTCGAGTTTAGCTATTCAGCCGGAGTCGTTTCAGGGGCAACAAACACTGGTGGTTTTATTGGTACTCATTCTACACAATCAACCTTGCTAAATGGTAATTATTGGGATGTGGAAATCAGTGGCTTAGCCAATGGTATTGGTGACGGATCCTCTGATGGCGTGGCAGGTCTCCAGACGGCCGAAATGAGTGGGGAAGAAGCAGAAGTTAACATGCCGGCTTTTAGCTGGGAAGACATCTGGATTACTTCGGCAGCAAACTACCCTGTACTGCGCTGGCAAATCGTGGAATAAGTTTTTAAATAGCTCCATCAATCATTGGTAGAGCTATTTAAAAACAGTGACATCTCATGATTTCAGAAAGAGTGTAATTTGATTATTTGACACAGGTTTTCGGTTCCGGATCAAGGATACCGTGGCGTATCCCGGAACCCGATACCGCTGAGTGGTATATAAAAGCAATTTCTGAGCATGACGACATTGTTGGGCTAACGTTTTGGGGGTGGGAATCAAAACGTTATTCAGGATTATCAGAAAATCCGGAGTTGGAACAAGCCTGAATTGATGCTATTCAAAAATTGGAGAAGAATTAACGAGTAAACATTTACAGCATCAATGCATCGAATATAGATGTGATACATATGTTGCTGGAATTTGGGTCAAAAAAAAGCTCAATCTGAATAACCAAATTGAGCTTTCATAAATGGAGCGGGAAATCCCGAAGCATCGGGACGCCCTTCCGAAATGGAGCGGGAAATCCCGAAGCATCGGGACGCCCTTCCGAAATGGAGCGGGAAATCCCGAAGCATCGGGACGCCCTTCCGAAATGGAGCGGGAAACCGGATTCGAACCGGCGACCTTCTCGTTGGCAACGAGATGCTCTACCACTGAGCTATTCCCGCAATTTTCTTATCAAATCAAGACCTAAAATATAAAGCGAATTCAGGCTCATTTTCAACACTATTTTCGAATTTTCTTTAAGACTTTTTCTGTGCTGATTCTTGAGCGGATAGCATCATCACCAGGTATTTTGGGACGATCCCGATCGCAGTCAACCATGCAAATAAACCCCAGAGGCTCACTATTATCCGCGTGAAACTGGTGAATGGTTTCCGGTGAGATATATACAACATCGCGTTCAGCAATCTTTTTAAGATCATTATCCAGTATTACGCTTCCGCTGCCTCGTATAATAATTACGCTGTGTGTATGCTTGTGATGTTCGAGAGAGGAGTATCCGCCGGGCTGTATTTCAAAATAGCGGGTTTCCGTATTCAGGCCCGGGAGATCATTTGTGAGCAGGGTGTATCGGTGAATAGATTTAAAGTTTTGAGTATCGGTTTTATACTCCCTCTTTTCAACATTTGCCCAGCTGTAGCCGGATGATTTTATCACTTTTGAGCTGTTTTTCATGCCAGTGCTTTTTGAAAAAGTTGGGTTGCCGTCTCAATTCCGTCGGGATGTTCATAAAGGCTCCCGCCAATCAAAAATATTGTTTCATCGCCATATAGATCCCTGAAATCCTGAACAGATGTTAGCTGTATTCCACCTGCCGGTACCGGAAAAGAAGCATTAAATGGAAATTCAGTATTAGTGAGAGTGTTGTGTAAATCAGTGCACTGTTCACGTGTAAACTGAAATCTGCCTCCGGGATTTGGAAATATTACGGCATCGGCACCAAGCGCTCTCCAAATTTTTCCATAGTATAAACTCATAGAGATGCCGCTTGTTTTATGCGACACGAAGGAGCCCGAAAAGGAGGGATGAGCCATTATCGGGCAGTTAAAATTTTTCCGAATTTCTGAAAGCAGGGATAAACCAGTGAGCTGCGGACAGATCAAAACTCCATGGGCTCCCATCTCAAGAGCCATTTCAGCTCTTTCGGCTGCCACTTTGTGCGTTGCTGTAATATTTGGGAAATAGAGTGTTTGTTTACCGGTTTTTTCGGCAGCTTTTTGAACAGCTGCTGTACAGGCTTTGGTTCGGCTTTCGAACGAGGCAGAGTTCTGGTTGGCTAACCCATGATCATCTTTAATGATATCGATACCGTTTACGGCAAATCTCGCAGCTCGTGAGGCGAGGTTATCCGGAGATAAACCGATCGGTTTTAGGGCTGTGCAGCTTAAAGGCCTGTTATTGGCGCCTACCATCTTTCTTATTCCTTTAATGCCGTGTGCCGGACCTTCAAACAGAGATTCAAAAATATGATTTGAAACGTCAGTGACTTTTATATCACCGTAAAGTGAAATATTGCCATAGAGGATATTCATAAACTGGACAATATCATTATTGCCTATCAATGACGCAGGGAACGAGACCTCCGATTCCCACAACCCTTCGCATAATTCCGTAACCTTGGTCACTTCAGGCAGTGATGTTTTAGCCTGATTTGGAACTGCATTCACGGGCATTTCAACAGATTGCTCTACAGAAACTTTCTCCGCTTTCTCCCTCGCTTCAGCGTCTGATGACGCGGCTATCTGATATAGAATATCAAAATGGGAAGGAGCGGGTTTCATGGCTATTTCATAATAGATTCCGAGCGCTTAGGCCCTGTGGAAACGATTTTAAATGGCACTGCTGTCTGGTCTTCTATAAACTGAACGTAATCTCTGGCATTTTTTGGCAGATCTTCGAAGGTTGTGATATTCCTGGTAGATTGATTCCAGCCCCTGAAGGTTTTGTAAACCGGTACAGCTTTTTCGAGCTCTTCGGCACCGTGTGGAAATACCGTAGTCTGTTTTCCGTCAATTTCATAATGGGTGCAAATCTTTATCTCGTCAAAATCATCCAGAACATCCATTTTGGTGATGGCCAGTTCATTAAATCCGTTTACCCGTACAGCATAATTAAGCGCTACGAGATCGAGCCAGCCGCAGCGCCGGGGCCTTCCCGTAGTGGCACCAAATTCCTGTCCGTTTTTGCGGAGTTTCTCACCATGTGCGTCATCCAGTTCTGTTGTAAATGGTCCATTACCCACCCGGGTACAGTACGCTTTGGTGATACCAATAACATGCGTTATGGCAAGTGGCGGAATTCCGCTGCCGGTACACGCTCCGCCCGCCGTTGGGCATGAAGAAGTTACATAGGGATAGGTGCCGTGATCCACGTCGAGCAGGGTTCCCTGTGCTCCCTCAAGAAGAATGTTTTTCCTGGCCTGGTAAGCATCATGTAAAATTTCTGACGTGTTGCAAATATAGGGTTTCACATATTCTACGGCTTCCCGCAGTTCTTCAATCATACCCTTTGCATCAATCGGCTCTTCGTTATGAACCTTAATGAGTGCTTTATTTATATCTTTCAGGTTTGATGTGATTTTGTTTGAGAGGCCGTTGAAGTCAAAAAGGTCCTGCATGCGAATTCCCACACGGGCAACTTTACTTACATATGCGGGGCCGATTCCCCTTCCTGTTGTGCCGATGGCCTCCCTGCCCCGGCTCTTCTCTTTCACCTGGTCAAGTTTTTTGTGATAGGGAAGAATTAAATGAGCCGAGCCGCTGATAAACAGCCGGTCTTTAAGGTCCACACCCAGCTCTTCCACTTCTTTGATCTCCTTCATTAACGCGATGGGATCTATCACAACGCCGTTTCCAATTACGCATTTGGAATTACCGTTGAACATCCCCGAAGGAATGAGGTGAAGAACAATGGTGGTATCGTCAAATTTAAGCGTGTGACCCGCGTTCGCACCTCCCTGATAACGAACAACGTATTCAGCTTCAGCGCTGAGCAGATCTACAATTTTACCTTTTCCCTCATCGCCCCATTGAGCGCCGATTACAATTCGTGTTGCCATAGCTTTGCAAAAAAAAGGAGGTGCAAATTACACCTCCACAATTAATAATTATATGAAGAGTAAGATTTAGCTGTCGAAAGACTTTGCAGCTTCCTCTACTGATGAAAACTGCTTAAAAACCGCAGCCAGCTGGGTAATTTCCAACAGTTCTTTTATTTTTTCCGAATGGTTTGCAATCCGGAGATCCCCACCTGCTTTACGCAGCGTTGTGAGGCTGGAAATCAGCATTCCCAGCCCAGAAGAGTTCATGAACTTCACTTTTCCGAGGTCAATGATAACGTTTGTTTTATTTGTGCTGATCAGATCGTGAAGCTTCTCGTTAAGGCTAACCGCATCCGGGCCGCCAATTACCTTGCCTTCAAACTCAATTACAGCACATCCATTTATTTCAGAAGTCTTAAAGCTCATGAATTTATTTTTTCTTCGTGTTTATATTTATTTCTCTTTTGCTTTCATTGCTCGTTTTTCAAGCTCTACAACAAGTGAACTCGCAATAAAGAGAGAACTGTAAGTTCCTAAAATAACTCCAAGTACGAGAGCAAAAGCAAATCCCTTCAGCACCTCTCCTCCAAAGATAAACAGCACGGAAACTACAAACAAGGTAGTGACCGATGTAATAACTGTTCGGCTGAGCGTGTCGTTTAGGCTTTTATTTACCATGCTGGTAAATTCCATGGTTTTGTATACAATGGAATTTTCCCTGATACGGTCGAATACAACCACGGTATCGTTCAGAGAGTAACCTACAATGGTTAGTAAAGCTGCGATAATGGCCTGATTGATGCTCACGTCAAATGTTGCAAATTGTGCCATAACGGTAAAAATACCAAGCACAATAAGTACATCATGTGCAAGAGCAACAATGGCTCCGGCGGAGTAGTACCAGCCCTTAAAGCGAATAAAGATGTAAATAAAAACGACAGCAAGTGCAAAAATAATGGAGTAGAGTGCTCCTACTTTCAGATCTTCCGCAAAGCGGGGGCCTACCAGATCCGTCTTTTCTATCGTAACCTCGTTGCCGGGATACAGGGAACTGAACTCAGAAAGAATCAGGTCCCGCGTTTGGGCAATGTCCTGTTCCGTATCCACCCGAATAAGAATTTCCCGTTCAGATCCGAAAAGTTTGATTTCCGGAACACTCCCAAGAGGTTCTGTAAGTTCACTTCTTAATTCAATAACGTTTACAGGTTCTTCAAACTCAAATACAAATTCCTGGCCTCCGCGGAAATCGATTCCGTAGTTAAGCCCAAGGGTGAGAATTGCAATGATGGATGCGACAACCAATGCGCCTGAAAAGAAATAGGCAATATTGTGCATCCTGATAAAATCGAAATTTGGTGTTTCAAACCATCTCATAATTAATACCTTTTTTAGTTATTTAAATTGATTAACCGAAGTTTACTTTAGCCGCTTTATCACGGGTGAGATAGTCTACAATAACCCGCGTAATTACAATAGCGCTAAAGAGAGATGCTACAATACCGGCCATCAGCGTAACGGCAAAACCTTTAATGGGGCCTACTCCAAAGCTGTAGAGAATAATACCCACAAAGAACGTGGTTACGTTCGCATCAACAATCGCGCTCATGGCGTTGGAATATCCATTGTCAATGGCTGCTCTCAGAGTTTTTCCACCTCGCATCTCCTCCCTGATCCTGTCAAATATCAGTACGTTGGCATCCACCGCCATACCGATGGTAAGAACAATACCGGCAATGCCCGGAAGAGTAAGCGTAGCCTGAAAAGCGGCCAGAATGCCCAGGATAAAAATGATATTGACAATAAGGGCCAGGTCAGCGATTCCGCCCCCGGTTCGGTAATAAATAATCATAAAGAGGGCAACAACAGTAAGGCCGAATATGATGGAATAGAGACCGGCCTGAATGGAGGCTTCACCTAATGATGCTCCAACCGTTCGCTCCTCAATAATATCGAGGGGAGCAGGAAGGGCACCCGACATCAATATGTTTACCAAATCTGAGGCTTCGGCTTGTCCGCCAAGGCCTGAGATTGACGAACGTCCGTTATTAATTTTTGAACGAACGGTTGGATATGAATAGACAAATCCGTCAAGAACAATAGCTACCGGTTTGCCAATATTGGCTCCCGTTATCCGTGCCCACCTGCGGGCACCTTCCGAGTCCATATTCATGGATACTTCCGGCACGTTTGTGGCGGGATCAAAGGCAACCCTGGCTTCGGATATCACATCACCCGTAAGCTCAATCTGGTCGCGAACGGCAATCATTTCATACAACTCCAGTCCGCTGTCTGTAGCAAACGGCTGAGCACCCCAAAGCAGGTCCATATTTCTGGGAATCATTTCCTGTACTTCTTCCTTTGCAAGCCATTCATTTACGGTTGCAGTATCCGTTTCGGCAGCATACCCAAAAGAGTACTGATTGGTGCCTCTCAGATCAAATACTTCAAGAAGATTGGGTATTTCGTCCTCATTTGTATTCACTTCAGCTGAATCGGAAGCTGTTGTGTCCTGTTCCTGTTCTTCGAGAAGATTGCCGAAATAATCAGCAAATTGTTCTTTGGTAGTGTTGATCTCTTCAGCCTCGGGAGTCAGTCTGAACTCAAGCCGAGCCGTTCCCCTGAGGAGATCACGTACGCGCTGCTCATCATCTACGCCGGGTAGCTCCACAACAATTCTGTTCGATCCCTGCTGAAGAATTGAAGGTTCCGTTACACCAAAGCGGTCAACGCGAGACCGGATAATTTCCATGGCACGATCTACGGCTGCGGCCTGCTGTTCCTGCAAATAAGCAGTAATCTCTTCATTTGTTGAACGCCGGGTAATCTCTGCTGCGTCTGATCTGAAGTAACGGCTTAGCATCGCATCGGGGTCGCGTGATTCAAACTCGGCAACAAATTCATCAATGAAGTCGGTGCCCTGCTCAAATGATCTCTCACGAGCCACATCGATTATCTCTTCCAGTGATTCATCAGCAAAATCTCCTGCAAGTTCTGATACAAGCTGCGCCGTACCCACTTCAAGCGTTACATACATCCCGCCCTGAAGGTCAAGCCCGAGCGATAATGCATTTTCGCGCAGTTCCTGAAGTTTTACGCGGTTTTCACTTTCATACTGAAGCCTTTCAGCTTCAGTCATACTGTTCATATGTCGCTGCTCCAGGTTCCACTGTATAGTGGGGAACAGGTAGTAGAGGGTCAGTCCCAGAAAAAGGACGATCGTACCTATTTTAAATCCGTTGTTTTGTTTTTTCATAGTCTTTTTCGCTGCATTGATTTAAGATGTTGGATAAAAGCTTCTTTTATGCCGGGCGGCAGGCAGGTAACCTGCCTGCAGGCATACTTTTGTTTTGATAGAAAATGATTTGGCCTGCCGTTTTGAAAAAAAACTGCAGTGCAGAGCAGTTTGCTAAGGTGAGTGAATACTGTAGCCGCTGATTAGTGGCTGAATCACCACGGCAACAGGCCTGAAATTATTATTGATGTAGGTTTTTAAAAACGGACTAAGAAGTTTTGCCGATGCAAAATCTGATGTGGCAGGAAAAATGGTTTTGGATGGCAGCCACTTGTTCACCGGCTGAATAAGATCCGGAATAACCGCCAGCTGTCCGGTTTTATGCGAATTGAATACACTCCACTGGTCAATAAGCAGCGTCGACATTCTCTGGTCTGATTCGTCACCGAAAGGCTGCCCCAGATTAAATTTAAATTTCTCTTTATGATTGGCTATCAGCTCAGACGCCTGCTTCACAAGAATCTCAAAATTTTGTGAATGGCTGGGGAGCTCAAGTATGGTGTTTCGGAGGTCCTGTTCTGAGTGGTTGCCTGACGAAACAACATTGTGGCTCAGCCAGTGGGTAAACGCTGTTTTCTTAGCCTGGCTTGAGAAAGGTATGGCCAAATGACCAATCAGGCTGAATATAATTAGCCCGCAGAGTAATGGTTTAGCGATATGGAGTTTGCATATTTTCATCAGACTTTCAAAAATAGGCAGAAAGCAGGCTGATGACAAGCGGTAATTTTAGTAAAGTTGCCCCACTGTATTGACCTTCTGTCACACATATTCTTTTATTCTCTCGTCCTGATAAAGTGTGAAAACTGATTGGGCAAAATTTACATTATTTGGTGGGGGGATTAATAAGTGGTGGGTTTTTAACCGGAGGCTTGGTGAACGGGTATGAAACATTCATACATGATTTGGAGCCTCCGCCGCGGTTCACTTTTAACCACGGAAGCGCAGAGTGACGCTGAGGGTTTGGAGACGGAAACGGTAAATCTTATTAAATGATCGTGACGTGCCCCGAGGGAACGCCTTCGGTACGGGAGAGAATGAATGTAGATTCAATGGCGAGACATAAATTCTCTCTTTACGTCTCTTAACTGCCGGCCAATTCAGGTTTTCGCTCAAGTTCCTGCTTCAGGAATATTCCGGTATAGCTGTGTTGAATAGCTGCAATCTTTTCGGGGGTGCCTTCTGCTATAATTTCACCACCTCCCTCACCACCTTCAGGGCCAAGGTCAATGATCCAGTCTGTAGCCTTAATTAAATCGAGATTATGCTCAATCACCATTACGGTATTCCCCTTGTTCACCAGTTTTTGAAGAACATCAACGAGCATACGCACATCCTGAAAATGTAGACCGGTTGTTGGCTCATCCAGAATGTAGAGGGTATTTCCTGTTCCGATTTTTGACAGTTCCCGGGACAGTTTTATTCGCTGCGCTTCACCGCCGCTCAATGTTGTGCTCGACTGGCCAAGTGTAAGATATCCAAGCCCGACAGAGTTCAGGGTTTTTAGTTTCCTTTTGATGGAAGGGACCGAGTCAAAGAACTCTTCGGCTTCACTCACCGGCATTTTCAATACATCAGAAATATTTTTGCCTTTATAGTGAATCTCAAGCGTTTCGCGGTTATAGCGTTTGCCGTTACACTCTTCGCAGTCGACATATACATCAGGCAGGAAGTTCATCTCAATTTTTCGAACCCCGTCTCCGTTACAGGCTTCGCAGCGCCCGCCTTTTACATTAAAAGAGAATCGTCCCTGGTCGTATCCCCGGATTTTAGATTCCGGCAGCTCAGCAAATAGTGAGCGGATATGATCAAATACTTTTGTGTATGTGCCGGGGTTTGAGCGCGGTGTGCGGCCAATGGGGCTCTGATCAATCGAAATTATTTTGTCCAGGTTTTCGATGCCTTTAATCGATTTGTAGGGGAGAGGCACATCTTTCGATCGGTAAAATTCATTCGAAAGGATGGGGGTGAGTGTTTGATTTATGAGAGAGCTTTTACCGCTCCCGCTCACCCCGGTTACTCCAATAAATGTACCCAGCGGCACTTTGAGCGTTACATTTTTTAGATTATGGCCGGTGGCTTCTTTTATGACGAGGGTTTTACCGTTTCCTTTTCTTCTTTTTTTGGGCACGGGAATAGTCTCTTCATCTCTCAGAAATTTAGTTGTCATAGATTCCGGATCCAGCTCATCCGGTTTGCCTTCAGTAACAATATAGCCGCCCTCTGTTCCTGCACCGGGACCAAGATCCACAACATAATCGGCGTGCTCTATGGTTTCGCGATCGTGCTCAACAACAATCACGCTGTTACCCAGGTCGCGCAGGGTTTCCAGAGACTTAATGAGTTTGATATTATCGCGCTGATGCAGTCCAATACTCGGCTCATCCAGAATATAAAGCACACCAACAAGCTGCGTCCCGATCTGCGTTGCCAGGCGAATCCGCTGAGCTTCGCCACCGCTTAGTGTTTGCGCTTCGCGGTTCAGGGTCAGGTAGTTGAGGCCCACATTCAGCAGAAAATCGAGCCGGTCTATAATTTCTTTGATTACCTGCTGGCCAATGGTTCGCTGGCGCTGTGTCAGATTCAGGCTGCCAACGGTTTTTCTGAGCGTATCAATATCCAGATTTACCAAATCCTTGATTGAGTGCCCGTCAATTTTGTAGGAGAGTGCTTCCTTATTGAGGCGTCCGCCCTCGCACTTTGGGCACGTAATTTTTGACAGGTATGCTTTTGCTTTATCGCGCTGCTTGTTTGATTTGCTCTCCTCATACTGATCGCGAATCATCTGCCGCAGCCCCGAGAAACTATGCTTGTAGGTTACATTATTATTTTTGAAATCATATTTCACGTTAAATTTCTTGTCACCGCCTCCTTCAAACAGAAGCTCTATCGCCTCATCACTGTATTTGTTGATTGGCGTGTCAAAATCCACATCAACCGTTTCTAAAACAGATTGCAGCTGCTTGAAGGCAAAGATATCCCTTGGCTCACCCAAAAAACGGACTGCGCCTTCTGAAATCGATTTTTCAGGATTCTGTATAACAAGGTCACGGTTTACGTCATATCTGTAACCGAGGCCGTTACACGCTTTACAGGCACCGTAGGGCGAGTTGAAGGAGAAGAGATTTGGGGCAGGATCTTCGTAGGAGAGGCCGCTTTCAGGATCGTATAAATTCTTCGAGAAGACTCTGTCATTTAAAGTCCCATCATCATTTTGTACGGCAAGAATCAGGTTACCGTCTGCCATTTCAAGTGCCAGGTGAACACTTTCTGAAATCCGGTTTCTGCTTTTATCTGATATGATAAACCGGTCTACTACCACTTCAATGTTATGTGTTTTATAGCGGTCGAGCTTAATTACACCCTCAAGGTCAATGAGTTCGCCATCCACCCTCGCTTTTATATACCCCTGATTCTGCATCTGATCGAACAGTTCGCGATAGTGGCCTTTTCTCCCGCGAACGACCGGAGCCAGGCAGTACGCCCTGGTGCCGTTCGGTATATCCATAATGGCCTCAAAAATCTGGTCGGAGGTCTGTTTCTCCATTTTGTTACCGGATTTGTATGAGTAGGGGATGCCGGCGCGCGCGTAGAGAAGCCGCAGAAAATCATAAATTTCGGTAACCGTACCCACTGTTGAGCGAGGGTTGCGGTTTGTTGTTTTCTGATCGATGGAGATAACCGGCGACAATCCGTCGATGAAGTCAACATTTGGGCGCTCCATCATACCAAGAAACTGGCGGGCATAGGCCGAGAGAGACTCCAGGAATCGACGCTGGCCTTCAGCGTAGATAGTATCGAAGGCAAGACTCGATTTGCCGGAACCGGAAAGGCCTGTCATAACCACAAGTTTCTCTCTGGGCAGGTTGATGTCGATATTTTTGAGATTGTGCTCCCGGGCGCCTTTAATAACGATGTGTTGTTGCAAAATGGATATCTGATAGATTAACTATTGCTGCTAAATGCCGTGAAAGCTGATTCAATTCTTCCGTAAATCAAACCCACAAAATACAAAACCTTTACACGAAGCTCACGTTCCGGTATTGGAAAAATTTATGCCTCATGCGCGCGGAACCTCTCAAATTGAATAAACTTTTTATCAAAGTGTGGAAACATGCTTATATTAATAGTCTTTTTCAAAACCCAAATGCAAAGCCGAAAACAGAACATGAGTACTTCTGCAAAAAAAGTAAACAGACTTGAAATCCCCGATGTTATAGAAGGTGAGGGTTGGCACCCGCTGTCGTGGAACAGTAAACAGATTGATCAGCTTCCGGCATATCCTGATACGATTGCGCTTGAAAATTCATTTAACGATCTGAAAAACCTTCCCCCTCTCATTACCTCATGGGAAATTGAAGCGCTTAAAAGTAAACTTGCAGATGTAACCCGCGGCGACGGGTTTTTATTACAGGGAGGCGACTGTGCCGAAACATTTAAAGATTGTACCTCCCCAAAACTGGTGAACATGCTTAAGGTGATGCTGCAGATGAGTTTCATCATGATTCACGAAATGGGTATTCCCATTGTAAGGCTTGGGCGCATTGCGGGCCAATATGCAAAACCACGTTCCAAGGATTATGAAGAGGTAAACGGGGAGAAAATGCTCAACTACCGCGGAGACCTGATCAACAGCTATATTCCTGATGCTGAAGCGCGCCAGCCCGATCCGAAACGGCTTGTGGAAGCCTATCAGAAAGCGGGCCTGTCTATTAATTTTCTGCGTGCCCTCAGCGATGAAGGGTTTGCCGATCTTCAGCATCCCGAACAGTGGGAGCTCGATTTCATGAAAAATAACGAGTTTTATAAGGAGTATAAGGAGATGGTGGGTTCCATCAACAAAACTATTAAGTTTATGGATACCATTACTCCAAACCGCCTCAATACCAACCACAAAGTCGATTTTTACACATCACACGAAGCTTTAAACCTGTTTTACGAATCAGCTCAGACCCGCCGGGTTCCAAGAAAGCATGGTTGGTTTAACCTCACAGCGCACCTTGTATGGCTTGGAAACAGAACGCAGCAAATAGAGGGTGCTCATATTGAATATTTAAAGGGAATTCAGAATCCTATCGGTATTAAAGTAGGCCCGCCCTTCGATCTCGATAATTTACTGGCTCTACTGGATACACTTAATCCAGGTCATGAAGCCGGTAAAATTGTACTTATCACCCGTATGGGTCACGAAAATGTTGCAAAACATCTGCCTACATTTATTCGTGCAGTAAAACAAAACGGTCATCCGGTTGTATGGAGTTGTGATCCAATGCATGGCAACACCTATGCTACCGGTGATAATCTTAAAACACGGAATTTCAACGATATACTTGGTGAAATAAAGGCAACATTCGATGTTCACCGGGCTGAGGCCAGCCACCTCGGGGGGGTACATCTCGAGCTTACAGGGGATAATGTAACCGAATGCGTTGGCGGCGCTAACGGACTTAACGAAGACGGCCTTGGAACAAACTATGAAACCTACTGCGACCCCCGTCTAAACTACGAGCAAAGCCTGGAAATGGCTTTTCTCGTAGCAAAAGAGTGGAACAAAAGCCACAAATAGAAGTAGAAGCCATTATAAATTTGCGATTTCAGCCAACTTTGCAGTCTGATTAAGCCAGAGTGTCGAGTGACAGATGACAATCGGTCTGATGTTGTTTAAAGGTGTGTAATTCCTGCAGACTCAGGTTTAAGAGTGTCATGAAATTGGCCTATACAGCTGTTTGGCAAGTCTGTTGCATACATTAAAGTGAGTTAACAGATAACAAATCAAATGGTGACTGACTATGACACTCATTAAATATAACCGACCCGATACCGATATTTTTGGTAAACGATTCTCTGATATTATGGATGAATTCTTTAGTGATGCAGTTGCAACACGAAGAAATTCTTTTGCACCAAGCATTGATATATCAGAAACGGAGAAACAGTACGTTATTGATGTGGAAGTACCCGGTATGAATAAGAAAGACATCAATCTTAACGTTGAAAATAACACGCTTACCATCAGCGGTGAACGTAAATTCGAAAAAGAAGAAGACAACAAGCAGTATCACAGAGTGGAAACACATTATGGAAGTTTTTCAAGATCGTTTACACTACCTGAAAATGCTGACTACGACTCTGTAAAAGCTTCTTATACAAACGGAATCCTTACGATAACCGTTGATAAAAGTGAAAAAAGCCTGAAAAAACAGATTGATATCAAATAATTATTGAAAGAGCTGTTCTTCTTAGTCCCCTAAAGAGAGCAGGTTAGTTAGAGCCTGAGTTGCATTGACATGCGACTCAGGCATTTTTTTGAATTTCGCTTAGCACGAGCAATAAATTCGTTACAAAACGTTTATACTTTCGAACTTAATTTTAAATTTTCACATATAGTCAACTATGGATCGATTGAAGATTGCGATAGCCATTGTATTTGCCGCGCTCTCCTTTTTTGCCGGTATATACTATGCAGCCGATAAACCGGCAACGAACAACGATGAAGCCAGCAAAGAGCTGCCAAATTATGCACAGAATAATGTGGCAGCATCAGACGAGATACAGATAAACTCTCTCAAGGATTTTAATAATGCTATTGTTAATGTAGCAGAACAGGCCAATCCCACCGTAGTAACTATCACTACATCCCAAACGGTGAGGGTGAGACAGCAATCTCCTTTCTCGTTCTTTTTTGACGATCCCCGATTTAACCAGGAACGTGAATACCAGAGAAGCGGGCTTGGTTCAGGAGTCATTGTTTCGGATGACGGCTATATTATCACAAATAATCACGTAATTGATAGCGCAGACGAAATCCGGGTTATTCTATATGGCGGGGACGAACTGGATGCTGAAATCGTAGGTACAGATCCCGCAAGCGATATTGCCGTGCTGAAAGTGGATCGAACAGATTTACCGGCAATTCCCATGGGAGACAGCGAGGCCATTCGAACCGGTGAAATGGTGCTGGCAATCGGGAGTCCTCTGAGTCAGGATTTTGCACACACTGTGTCGAAGGGAATTATCAGCGCCAGCGGACGAACCTCGCTTGGGTTAAATACTTTTGAAAATTATATACAAACGGATGCCGCGATTAATCCCGGAAATTCGGGTGGCGCACTCATCAACCTGGATGGTGAATTAATTGGAATTAATACCGCAATCGCCAGCCGCAGCGGTGGAAGCCAGGGTATTGGTTTTGCAATTCCTGTAAATATGGCCCGTGATGTAATGGAAGCTCTCATCACAGACGGTCGTGTATCGCGCGGATATCTTGGTATTGGATTTGGCGGTGAGGTAGACAGAACGATGGCGCGTGCACTCGGACTTGAAAATGCCGGTGGTGTTGTTGTCGGAGAAGTTGTGCCAGACGGTCCTGCGGATGAAGTTGGCCTCGAAGAGGGCGATGTAATTCTGAAGGTTGACGGTGAAGATGTCGGATCCTGGACTGATTTCAGGGTAAAGATCGGATCTAAAAAACCTGGCGACACAATTGATCTTGAAGTATTCCGTGAAGACGAAATGCTTGATTTCACCGTTGAACTTAGTGAACTTGAAACCGAGGCTGTTGCAGAGAATATGAGCTCTGACGAAATGGAAGACGTTCGTGAAGCACTTGGTTTTTCTGTTGATGAACTCACAGATTCAATTCGCCAGCAGCTTAACTTAAGCTCCGGCGTGGAAGGTGTTGTAGTATCTAATATTTCACAAGGCAGCAATGCCTACCGGCAGGGGCTTCGCAGGGGTGATGTTGTGATGCAGGTGGCTGATCTAATGGTGGCCAACCCCGATGCTTTTTATGGTGCAGTAAAAAATATGATAGATCAGGGAACAGATGCCGCATTATTGCGTGTAAACAGACAAGGCAGAAATGTCTTTATAGCAATTGAGCTATAATTTATATGGTTAAGGTTAAGGTGAAAACTCCTGTCTTGTTAGGCAGGAGTTTTTTTTTGGTGCATTTTGCCGGATTCGGGAGAGTTGAACATGCCGGACGCTGTAAGATCTTCATAAAAAGAGAATTTGTATGCTAAAAAGCTGTCAATATCGCAATTAGAGATGCAGTGGCACTACATTTGCATCAGAGTAAAGAAAAAATCAGACAGTTATGGAGTACAAAGACTATTATAACATACTTGGAGTTGCCAGGGATGCATCTCAGTCGGAGATAAAGAAAAAATATCGCAAGCTCGCTGCGAAATACCATCCCGATAAAAATCCGGACGACCCGTCTGCAGAAGAAAAGTTTAAAGAGCTGGGAGAAGCCTACGAGGTATTGAAAGATCCTGAGAAGAGGAAACTGTATGATAAAGTCGGTAAAGACTGGAAACGGTATCAGCAGGCCGGGGCAAGCGCCGATGATTTTAACTGGAACCAGTACGCAGGTCAGGCGGGCAGGCAGGGTAATATAAATTTTGAAGAGATGTTTGGAGGCCGCCAGCGCGGAGGATCATCCCAGGGAAGCCCGTTTTCAAGCTTTTTCGAAACGATATTCGGGGGCGGGGCCGACCCGTTTGGCGGCACCCAATATCAGCAGAGGCAATATCAGAGCAGGGCTCAGGGCCCCGGGCAGCACCAGCAGCGCGATACAGTAGCAAACATCGATGTGTCGCTGAAAGATGTATTGCAAGGTGCTACAAAGCAGTTTCGGGTTAATGGTGAAAAAGTGAAGGTGAAGATTCCGGCTGGTCTCGAAGACGGTAAAAAGCTGAAACTGAGAGGAAAGGGACAATCCGTTGGGCCTGGCGGACCAAGAGGAGATCTCTACCTGAAAGTGAATATAAAAGAGGGCAGGGGCTTCGAAAGAAAGGGAAAAGATATCTATCAAACCGTGCCGCTTGATATCTATACGGCAGTGCTTGGCGGAACGCTAACCGTAGAAACCCTGGAAGGAAAGGTGAAACTGACGATACCTGAGCAGACCAAAAACGGATCTTCATTTCGGCTGAAAGGCCGTGGGCTTCCACCGATGAAAAACGGATCGGCACGTGGCGACTACTTTGTAAAGACAGAATTGGCTCTTCCTGAAAACATATCATCAAAAGAGAAAGAGCTGTTTGAGGAGCTCAGATCGCTTCAGGAAAATTAATGTCAAATAGCGGTTAATATTCAATTATTTTGCGGCTGCCGGGTTTCATTACTCTGTCAGCCGTGTTATTTTTTATAATACTTATCAAAAAAAATAATCTACAGAAAAACGCTTTATGAAATATCTATTCACTCTCTTATTGTTCACCTTTTCAACTCCCGAATCTGAAATGCATTCAGGGTCGGAAAAATGGGGACAGGTTGGCCATTATGTAACAGGAGAAATTGCAGAACACTACCTTACCGACGAAGCTGAAGAGCGTGTAAAGGAAATTCTGGGAACAACATCTATCCAGCTTGCAACCGTTTGGATGGATGACATTCGTTCAGACTCTGACTACGACTATACAGCAACCTGGCACTGGACAACCATCCCCGATGGCATGAAATACGAAGACTTTGATCAGGAAGAGGACGGAGATATCATCTGGGCGCTCGAAACGCTGATTGAGGACCTGAAGAGTGGAGAACTGAACGCCGTTGAGGAGAGAGAAAAACTCAAACTGGTGATGCACATGATTGGCGATATTCACCAGCCTATGCACGTGGGTAACGGGAATGACCGCGGCGGGAACGACGTACGGGTACAGTGGATGGGAGACAATTCCAACCTCCACCGCGTATGGGATACCGATATGCTGATGTCGATGGATTTGAGCTACAGCGAATTTGCAGAAGAACTCCTGCTTTTGACCACACACGAAAAAGTAGCCGCCTGGCAGCAGGATACAGTGAGGGACTGGGCCTACGAGTCGATGTCCTACAGAGATCAGGTTTACGATGTGCCGGAAGACATGCGTCTCGGTTATGAATATCGTTACGAAAACAAAGATCTGCTATTTGAACGGCTTCTAAAGGCCGGAGTTCGAATGGCCGGTGTTTTAAACGATATTTACGGCGAGTAACAGCAGATCAGTTAAATAAATTTTTAAATACTTTGGAGTGTATCATATAATCCTGATCGCTCCAGAGCACCATTCTTATCCGTTTAACACGCTCCAGGGAAGCTGTTTCCTGCTTAAAAGTTGAGAGAGCTATCCTGGCAGCATCCTTTGTGGGATAACCGAAGGCTCCCGTCGAAATTGCAGGAAAAGCGATGGATTCAATGCCGTTATCATCAGCAATTTTAAGAGCATTGGTGTAGCAGTTTTTAAGAAGCTCGTCTTCCGGCTTATCCACACCGTAAACCGGCCCCAAACAGTGAATAATGTAGCTGTTGGGTAGATTGGGGGCTGATGAGAGCACAGCCTCTCCGGGATTGATCGGTGCGAACTTTCGTGTCTCCTGCGTTAGCTCGGGATCGCCCTTGCCATGGATGGCTCCTGCAACACCGCCTCCTGTACGAAGCTCTGCGTTTGCTGCATTTACAATTGCCTCGATATCGCTCTGAGCTGTGATATCGCCCTTTACCAGCTCTATGGCTATTTCATTGATCGTTTTTTTTGTCTCCATATCACAAAATTATGTTCAAATATTCTCTGATGGCGCTCAATTACTCTCAAAAAAGAGTTAAGGAATTGTTAATAAGCCTGCCATAATTGTAAATAATCAAAAATCGAAGCGCTTTTCAATCCTTAATTTTGTGTAAAAACCATGTTTTTATGTCAGTTTAAGACTAAAAAACCTTAAAAGCGCTTTTCACAATTTTGTTAAATGTAAGGGCTTTTCTGTTTTGTGGAGGGGGTTGTCTTAAATGTTGTCAATTTCCAGTGTTACGGTATTGTTAAGGCCGTAAATTTAAAAGGGCTTCCATCAAAAATAGATGTAATTATGTCATAATAATATACGCTCAGTTGGATTTAAGGATAGTTCAAACCCTTGTTTGGAGCCTGGGAAGGTGCCTACCTTGTGTATGTACTGATAAAGCATCAGTGCATTTTAACAATCGCAATTAATACAAAATAACGATGAAAGCACTTAACGTTGTAATCACTGTACTCACTATTTCACTTGCAGGTCTTTTTATGACTGTTAACAGTGAAGCTGCTGCATTCGCAGAAGAAGACAGCACAGTTTTTGCACAATTTGGTGATAAAAACGCACTCTTTAATAAATTTGAAAAAGGCCTTGTTTTTGGCCTCTCATCAGATGTACAGGGAGTGGTTGAATCCTCTATCTTTAATGCCGTAAACTATAAAGTGGTATATCCCGATTTTACATCGGATAAAGTAGAGGAACGACTCAACAAAGTGGCCCTTGAAGCAAATTCTCACTCCGTAAGATACAAAGCATACCTGGCCCTTGCTTACTACAAGAACCAGGCACAATTTAAATCTCCGGATGACCTGCTTACAATGGTAGACCACAAAAATCAGAACGAAATCTTTTTCTATTTACAGGAAACGGTTCAGTCTGATCAGTTTACTACAAACCTCAATTAATCCTTATACATTACTCAAGAACGATACTCTTATTAGTAATGTGCTAACCTATGGAACAGCTTAATTAAGCTGTAAACCACCACATCCAAATCCGGTTGATTCAATCAGTTTTAAATGAATCAGCCGGATTTTTTTATTTCAGTCAATAGTGCAAAAGAATATTGCACTGTTACTCATTGATAAATAGATCAAGACAAATGATGATACTACGAAAGCACCAGATGTAAACGAAGTCATTCAAATTTTTGAAAAAACGAGATCATAAACAAAATCAACCTATGAAAATGAACAATCGCGCACACAATTTTCTTAACAGTATTAATCTTGCCAGGGTAGCTGATATTCTTGATAAGAACGTAAAGTATAGCCGTGAAAAAATCCCGGGGACGATTCAGTCTGTACCAAGAAAACAACACATTAAGTTCGAAAACCGGGAGTCTGTTGAAAGCACTTTGGAAAAGAGCAGCCACACGGAAGAATCATTTTCTGAATGTTTAAACGAATCGGTTAATAAAAAGTATTACCACCGTGAGAAGCCAGAACTAGAAACCAATTTTTTAGAACAGATGCTTATCAGGTTGCTTTCGAAACATCAGCCGAGCGAAGCTAAAATCCGGTCAGTAGCTCCTTCGAATCTGCCAATCCGATTCTAAAGAATACGATTTCGGCAGAACCCTGACAGCTTTATGAGCTTACCATGAAATTCTGGTTCCTTCAGGCCTGCATTCTGCAATTCCGACAGTGATAAACAGCGAGGTACGGTTTTAGCAATTCATCATAGAAAATAACGGAATACCTATTATGATGAACTTCAACAAATTTACGATTAAAGCACAGGAAGCCGTACAGGCTGCACTGGAACTTGCTCAAAACGAAAATCATCAGGCGGTAGAGCCGGCTCATATTCTAAAGGCTCTTCTTACCGACTCTGAAAACGTTACCGTGGGTGTACTGAAAAAGCTGGGTGTCTCGGTTCCCGGCTTGATTTCAGAAATCGATAAAATTATAAAACGCTTTCCAATTGTGAAGGGCGCCTCGGTTTCGGGGCAATATCTTTCCAATCAGACCAAAGAGCTGTTTGATGAGGCTCAGAAAGAGGCAGAGAGCCTTTCAGACGAATACATCAGTTCGGAGCACATATTGCTCGCGATGACGCAGGCCAAATCTGAAACAGGCAGTCTGTTGAAAGATCGAGGTGTTGCAAAAAATCAACTGCTGAAAATTTTGAAAGAGGTTCGCGGTTCTCAAAAAGCGGACGATCCAAATGCAGAAAGCCGTTACCAGGCTCTTGAAAAATATGCCCGAAACCTGAACGAACTGGCCGAAAGAAATAAACTTGATCCGGTAATTGGCCGCGATCAGGAAATTCGCAGAGTGATGCAGATTCTTTCGCGAAGAACGAAAAATAATCCGGTTCTTATAGGTGAGCCCGGTGTGGGTAAAACGGCAATCGCCGAAGGGCTTGCTCTGCGTATTGTGCGAGGTGATGTACCCGAAGGGCTAAAGACCAAACAGATTGTGGCACTTGATATGGGTGCACTGGTTGCCGGCACAAAATTTCGCGGTGAGTTCGAAGAGCGACTGAAAGCGGTAGTGAAAGAGGTGATGGACTCCGATGGTGAACTCATTCTTTTTATCGACGAAATCCACACGCTTGTGGGAGCCGGTGCTACTGAAGGCTCTATGGATGCGGCCAATATATTGAAACCCTCGCTTGCCCGCGGAGAACTCCACGCCATTGGTGCCACTACGCTTACGGAGTATCGCAAGTATATTGAGAAAGACAAGGCTCTCGAACGCCGCCTGCAAACCGTGTATGTGGGAGAGCCGACTATCGAAGATACAGTCTCTATTTTACGCGGACTTCAGGAGCGCTATGAAGTGCACCATGGTGTTCGAATTACCGATGCTGCAATTGTAGCGGCGGCCGAATTGTCTCACAGGTATATTTCAGACCGTTTTCTGCCCGACAAAGCGATTGACCTCATTGACGAAGCGGCGTCGCGTTTACGCCTTCAGATCGATTCCATGCCGGAAGAGCTCGACAGCATTGAGCGGCAAATTCGTCAGCTCGAAATTGAGCGGGAGGCACTGAAGCGTGAGAAGGATGAAGCCAAGCTAAAAAGCAATGAGAAAGAGCTGGCCGACCTCGAAGAGAAAAGAAAATCGATGCGTGCACAATGGGATCTTGAAAAAGGGCTCATTCAGAAAACGCGGGAGATGAAGCAGGCCATTGAAACGGCTCGCAATGAGGCCGATCGTGCCGAGAGGGAAGGACAGTACGAGAAAGTGGCTGAACTACGATACGGAACCATTGCGCAGCTCGAAAAAGATCTAGAGCAAACAAAAACCGAACTCGGCGAAGTGCAGGAAGGCCGTTCGCTGCTTAAAGAGCAGGTGGAAGCAGAAGAGATCGCGGATATCGTTTCGAAATGGACGGGTATCCCGGTAACCAAAATGCTTTCAAGTGAGCGTCAAAAACTTATGAAGCTCGAAGATGAACTACATAAGCGGGTTATCGGGCAGGACCAAGCTATTGAAGCTGTATCAGATGCCGTTCGCCGTGCCCGTGCAGGGCTTCAGGATGAGCAGAGGCCCATAGGGTCATTTATGTTCCTGGGGTCTACAGGCGTGGGTAAAACCGAACTTGCACGGTCGCTTGCAGATTTTCTGTTTAATGATGAAGATGCGATGATCCGAATCGACATGAGCGAATATATGGAGAAACACAGCGTAAGCCGCTTAATCGGTGCGCCTCCGGGATATGTAGGGTATGAAGAGGGAGGTCAGCTGACGGAATCTGTTCGGAGAAAGCCTTACTCCGTTGTGCTGCTCGATGAGATTGAAAAAGCACACCCTGATGCATTTAATATCCTTCTGCAGGTACTGGACGATGGCCGTCTGACTGATAATAAAGGTGTAACTGTGGATTTTACAAATACCATAATTATCATGACCAGCAATATCGGTTCACACCTCATCTCTGATGAGATTGAGAAGAGTAAAGGTGATATGGACGAGAGTACCTACAGAAAGCTACAGGACAGACTTCTGGAGCAGCTTCGAAAAACCATACGCCCCGAGTTCCTGAACAGAATCGACGATGTGGTTATTTTCCATCCGCTCGATCAGCGACACATCCGGCAGATTGTGGATATTCAGCTTCGAAGAGTAGATAAGATGCTCGAAAGAAATCGCGTTACTCTTTCTGTTTCTGATAATGTTAAAGACTGGCTCGCCGTACGCGGTTTTGATCCTGTATATGGGGCAAGGCCCTTAAAACGGGTTATACAAACCCAGATCGTGAATCAGCTTGCAAAACAGCTTATTCAGCGTGATGATGACTCCAAAAACATGGAGTTTGAAGCCACGGTCTCTTCTGACGGTGAGAAAATCGAGTTCGCAGAAGTATTTAATGATGTCAGCGAATGGGTTGATTAAACCTGATTAAACAGAGATGGCGGAATTATTATAACAGATAGCAGATAATTTCAGAAAAATTATAAAAAGCCGGGGAAAACACTCTTCTCCGGCTTTTTTTATAGCACTTATTTACAGGGTATGAAATAATCGCCAACTGCCGGGACCGGTTTATTTCCATAAATACCTCACTTCTGATTGTAATTTAGTGGCTTGGGAACAAAACAATAATATTATAGTATATATACTGTTATCAACAATTAAAATATTAGAAAATGAAAGATCTTAACCTCAAAGGGAATTGGAACGAGATTAAAGGAAACTTGAAGCAGACATACGGAGATCTTACTGAAGATGATCTCACATATGTAGAAGGCAAAGAGGATGAACTGCTTGGAAGAATTCAGAAAAAAATTGGTAAATCAAAAGAAGAGATCGCCGGAGAAATTAAAGATTGGCTTGAGTCTTAGTCATTTCATTCCATGTGATTTATAAATAGATAGAATGATCACGGAACAGACTGATGATATCAGGACATCGAATAAGTTAAGTTCTGCTGAAATACAGTATCATTATGTATTACAGTGCAGAACGAATTAATGAAGGGCAATAAATCTCAAACAAAAAACAAAGATTTAGTAAAATGAAAAAATTAATTTTTTTAAGCTTAATTATGGCCTCATCACTTTTGCTGGTTCAGTGCGGTGAAAGTGAAAATGAATCTCAAGATAATATTGAGCAGGAGAAACAGGAAGTCCTGTCCGACCTGGAAGATTTACAGGGAGATCTGGATGACCGAATTGACGAGCTTTCGACCCGTATCGAAAATGCAGGTGATGAAGCCGGAGACGACTGGGAAGCAGCGCTTGAGGAACTAAAAGGAGATCGGTCTGAACTGGATCGCACCATTGACAGCGTAGAGGATGCAAGCAGTGAAAACTGGGATTCCGTCAAATCCGGAGCAGAAGAGCTTTCCGACAATATTTCATCTGCTCTGGACGAGTGGGAAAGTGAACTGGAAGATCTGTTTGATGATTAAACTGAACCGCGCCCGGACTCCGCTTAATAGTTAATAAATGGAGATGATAGTATGAGATCACTTTTATATCTGATTGCCGTTATCATGATCATAGGCTGGATTGTAGGAGTTGTGGGCTATTCGCTTGGCGGACTCATTCATATTTTAATTGTTATCGCTATCGTGTCTGTCCTTCTCGATCTCATTCGCGGCAGAAGATCGGTGTGAGCAAGTAATCAGATGATTTATAAAAGAACGGAAAAGCTCTGTCTCCAATAAGAGGCAGAGCTTTTTCTTTTTATTGATAGGCTAATCTTCTGTTATTCAATCCATATTGAAATTCCGTGATATACAGAAGGTTCATGAAACCCATAAGGGAAGAATAAAACATGCGGTGGACGATCCGTTTAAAGTGTATGTCTGCAATCTTTCCCCGGTTCGGTTTTTAATTTACATAAGTTCAATTTCTTCTGTTGAAGTCTCACAATTCAGAAAAACAGGATCCAGAAAAATCGTTTACTATAAGGTTTTTATTTTTGCCTGGAGCCTTACAAAAAGATCTGGAAAAACTGCTTTTAGTCAACCGATTTTCACCCGCCATAAAAGGGAGAATTCTTAGCTCTGTTTAGTGAAAATTTCTGTTTTATCTGAATGGTTTAAAGAGAGGTGTCGTGCTGTTCAGCCGGTTCCAAATATTGCCTGATTTTATGATCAGAAGATTTTAATTCGAGAGATAGAACTATTAATAACAAGATTATAAATTATTGAAAATATACAAATTAAAAGAACAAAACGCCTTCATTGAAGAGATCAGAAAAAGATGGAAAATATATTTGTTTAATTTTGAATAATAGTGGACAAAAAGGTTGAATATTAACCTTTAATTAATATTTCGTTCATCTGCATTTCGTAATTATATTGATATGTAAGTCAATGTAAAATCTAGACTAAAAAATGAAATATGGAAAATTCAGAAGTAGACCTATCTGCACATGAAATAAAAGTAAAAAATGTGTTAAGAAATCCATCTCCGGCTAAATTTTACGAAGAAGCCATCAAGAATGATCCCGGATCAGCCATCAGCGACAACGGGTCTCTGATTGTACGGTCCGGCAAGAGAACAGGGCGTAGTCCTGCAGATAAGCGTATAGTAAAAACAGATGATATTGAAAATGAAGTGTGGTGGGGAGATATAAACATTGCACTTGATGAACACACCTATAACATTAACCACAAGCGTGCAACCGATTATCTGAATACACGTGATAAACTTTACGTGCTTGATGGTTTTGCAGGCTGGGATCCCGAATATCGCCTTAAAGTGCGTATTATCGCCGAGCGTCCCTATCATGGACTATTTATGCAGAACATGCTTATTCGTCCGACTAAAGAGGAGCTGGAAAACTTCGGAGAACCCGATTTTGTACTTTACAACGCAGGAAAATTCCCGGCAAACCAGTTTACAGAAGGTATGACCTCGGACGCCAGCGTTGACGTAAACTTCAAAAAGCGCGAAATGGTAATCCTCGGCACTGAGTACGCGGGAGAAATGAAAAAAGGGATTTTTACCGTGATGCACTACCTGATGCCAAGAAGAGGCGTACTCTCCATGCACTGCTCCGCAAACGAAGGCGACGAACCGAGTGATGTGGCCCTTTTCTTTGGACTTTCAGGCACCGGAAAAACGACCCTTTCAGCTTCAAAAGACCGCATGCTTATTGGCGACGATGAGCACTGCTGGAGTGAGGATGGGGTTTTTAACATTGAAGGCGGCTGTTACGCCAAAACCATCAACCTCTCACCGGAAAAAGAGCCTGAAATTTATGAGGCTATTAAATTCGGGACCGTGCTGGAAAACGTCGGTTATGACGAAGAAACCCGCAAAGTTGATTACGATGATGTTTCCATCACGCAAAACACGCGTGCCTCGTATCCGATTGAGTACATTTCTAATGCGAAAATACCTTGTGAAGCGGGCCACCCCAAAAACGTCATTTTTCTTACCTATGATGCGTTTGGTGTTCTGCCCCCTGTAAGTAAGCTAACGCCTGAGCAGGCTATGTATCACTTCATCAGCGGCTATACTGCAAAAGTAGCCGGTACTGAAGTTGGTGTCACTGATCCAAAGGCGACATTCTCAGCTTGCTTCGGCGCAGCATTCCTGGTATGGCCGCCCTCTACATATGCAGAAATGCTTGCGGAGAAAATGAAAAAACACAACGCTAAAGCCTGGCTGGTAAATACCGGTTTAACAGGCGGAGCCTATGGAACAGGAAGCCGTATTGATCTGAAAAGCACACGAAGCATTATCAACGCCATCCATGCCGGTGACCTGGATGATGTAGAAACCGTTAGTGATGACGTGTTTGGAGTGGAAATTCCAACAAGCTGCCCGAATGTCGATTCCGACATTCTGATCCCTAAAAATACCTGGGATGACGCCTCTGCCTACGAAGCACAGGCGAAAAAACTCGGAAAACTGTTTAACGACAACTTCCAGAAGTATAAAAAAGATAGCAGCGAAGCTATTATCAATGCTGGGCCTAATATTTAACAGCGCCCAACTACCTAACTATCATTATCATTGACTTATCATGCCGGCCGGATCTTCCGGCCGGTTTTTTTATGTCAGGTTGCCCGGATTCAACCCTTTGAGCTCCTCTTTCACAAACTCACGGCCTTTCCTCACAAGCTCACCGTCGAAGTAGACATCGGCACCGATACACACCAGGTCCCAGTGGATATCACTCTCGTTTCCGTTGGGGGCAATTTCATAATCGTTGCCCAGCGTGAGGTGGTTGGAGCCGGTGATCTTTTCATCAAACAAAATATCGTACATCGGTTCCGTAATCACCGGATTCAGCCCGAAACTGAACTCACCAAAGCGTTTGGCTCCTTCATCCGTATCCAGTATTTCCGCTAATGCGCTATTGTTTGATGAATCGAAATCGGTCACAACCCCATTTTTCACAATGAGCTTGACAAACTCAAACGGTTTTCCCTGGTACACCGAAGGTGCGTATGTAATATGGCCGTTTACGGAGTCGAGAACAGGGGAGGAGAAGAGCTCACCATCGGGGATATTGCGCTTGCCGAAACAGGGAATCCAGTTCTGGCCTTTTACAGAAAATGAGATGTCGGTCCCTTCGCCCTTAAGCTCAATCATATCGGTTTTTCTCAGCATCTCTTCAAGGGGTTTCATCGCCTCTTCGAGCTTGTCATAATCAAACAGACAGGCGTCGTAATAGAATTTTCTGAATCGCTCCGTTGGCATTTTCGCATTCATGGCAAAAGCTGCCGATGGATATCTCAGAACGGCCCACCTGGTATTATTTACGCGCTCATTAAAATGAACAGGGTTCAGAAACTTCTGCGAGTAGGCTTTATTCGCTTCTTTTGATACTTCCGAGTTTTCATAAATATTTTCTGCTCCGCGAATGCCAATAAAAGCGTCCATCTGCTTCATTAGCGGTAGCTGGTCAGCAGCAGCCTGGTTTTCCCAGAAAGATTCATCTCCGTGTTCAAGAAAAATACGATTGATTTCGGGGTCCTCAATTTTGATAAACGGATGAGCATCCATTACACGTGCTTCCTCAGCCAGGGCACGAATCAGCCCGATGCCGTTCAGCCCGATGAGCTGAAGCATGATATTTTCACCTTTCTCAAGCTCTACGCTGTGGTTAAGCAGTTTTTTTGCAAGCTTTTTGTCTTCCTCTGTATACATAATGCTGATATATGACTATTTGTTTAGATCAATGATAGAGTCGCACAGGCTTAGCTCATAAGCCTGATTAGATGCAAGTATGAGTAATTTTTTTTTATCCCTGAACTCGTTAACCAGATCCTCAACGACTGCCCTGCCTTTTTCATCAAGGTTAGAACCCGGTTCGTCTAAAAAAAGAATCTCCGGCTGATGCACAATAGCCGCTGCAAGGCGGGCTCTCTGCTGTTGGCCGGTCGAAAGTGATCCGAAAAGGGAGTCTCTAAAAGGTTCAGCACCGGTTCTTTTGAGTACCGTGCTGATATGGCCGCGGTTTTTCTCGTTTCGCACATCAAAGAGAAAGGAGAGGTTTTCAATAACGGTAAGTTCTTCATACAAACTGATATAGGGTGCGGCATAGCCCAGCATCTTTTTTATTTTATCGGGAGACACTTCTGCACCGGTGCTGTTTTTCCAGGTTACACTGCCCGAAGTGGGTTTCTGAAGACAGGCAATGCATTTTAAAAGCGTTGATTTACCGGCGCCGTTTCGACCTGCAACGCCAATAACCGAAGATGAAGCGGTAAATGAGAGACCGGAAAAAACTCTGTTTTTTCCATATGACTTTGACAATCCGTCTGCTTCAACCTGAATCATGCAAAAAATTTTTTGTGCGGGTAAAAAAAAGAGTTTTTGTTGTGAACAATGTTTTCTAAGATAATTGAAATCAATTAACTTATTAATAGAAAACTTTTATCTAATTTAAAATATCGTCTCAGGACTGTAAATGATGGATGTAAACATTCGTGAACTTTCGGATTCTTTCTTAAAGTTGCTGCCCCGTAATAAAGAAAAACTGACGCTGAGTGATATTGAATCTTCAGGAATTCCTTTCTTGGTACGCAAGCGAATAACCCAGGCTGTTTTTGAACATTTCAAACAATCTGTCAGTCAGCCCGAGTCGGTTTGGGCCAACCTGGAATCAGCAAAAGCTAAGGCACTTTGGGATAACTATTTACAGCAAATGGCTGATGTTCTGGAAATACCTTCAGAGGAGGCAGGGAATATAATTGAAGAAGCCACAGAAGATGTGCTGAAGCTTGCCGTTCAGCCCCGGAAAACGATTTTGAATGCATTGTTTGAGGACAGTGATACCGTTACGAGAGAGAAGATTTCCGGGGTGATGGATCGGTTTGTTACGAACCGGCATCTTTTACTCGCTCTGGACCGGTATATGGAGAGAAAGCGGAAAGAGTCGCTGGAAGAAGATGAGGCGCGCAGAATCATAAATAAAGTGGATGAGAAGCTCTGCGAATCGTACAACTCCCTGGACTGGATGGAAGCGGTAAAACCGATTTTTAATGTGGCCGGCCCGGCAGTGGCTTCAGGCCTGATGAGAATATTTTTTGAGGAGAAAGAGCTTCGACGTGTTGCCCGTAAGTTTGACATGTTGGAGGCAGACCTCACCGAAACGGATTTTGTTGAGGTTATGAGTTCGGCTGATCTGCTCGATTTAAGCGGATTTGAAGAAGAGCAGCCGGCGCTTTTTGCCGATGAAGAGATACCATCTGATGAGAATGAAACAGCTGAATTGCCTGAACCTGAAGATCCCTCTGTGGATGGCGAAAAAGCGGAGAGCACTTTAAGCGATAATTTTGCGAACCGAGATGCTGATGAGGAATTTGAGAAAGCTGAAGATGAGGCAGAGACAGAAGAGTTGGAAGAGGAGTTTGTTTCTGAGGATGATGAAAAGGAACAGGAGGAGGAACAGTTTGAGCCGAACCTGCTGCAGCTTTTCAGGGAGGATGAAGAGGATGAAACAGAAAGTGAGGATGAAGAAAAGTACCTGGCAGAAGAGGCAGAGGATGAGACAGATAAAGAGCCGGAGAAGGAGTTTGATCCTGTGAGCGACGAAGAATCCCTGAAAACCGAAAATGAGCAACCCGATGAATCCATAGAGGAGGCTGCGGACGCATCAGAAAAAGAGACCGAGACTGCAGACTGGCAAAGCCTTGAGGAAGAAAAAACCGACACTTTGGGTGAAGTTTCTGCAGAAAGGGAGGAGCATGAGGATTTTGAGCATCAGGAGATACCGCGTGAAGAAGAGTTGATTAATGATCATGATGAAGAGGAGAAGGAAGAGGACTGGGAAGAAGATAAGGTAGTGGAGGAAGGCTCACTGCTTGAAAGCTTCAGGGAGGTGGACCATGAACCCTGGTTTGCAGACCCTGCAGATGAAGATCCGGATGAAGAGAAAAATTCAGAACCCACCACAATATACGACGAACTGAACCTTTCCCCTTTTGAAGAGAAAGAAGATGAAGAAGAACCTGACGAGGAGATGGTCTCTTTTGATAAAAAGGTGATGGATGATAATGAAGAGCCGGAGGATGAAACACCCAGGAATGACCTTCCATTTGAGCCAAACGACCGGATTGGTGAACAGTTTGATGAAGAAGACGATTCTGATGACTTTGGAACATATAGTCCCACGGCCCCCGAAAGCGGGGATGATTTTGATGTAGCCAGCCCTGAAGATGAGGATGAAGATGAAACAGGGGTTCCCATGTGGAAATCTTTTCTGGAGAGTGACAATCCCGACGATGAACCCTCTTTTTATTTTGATGAAGGGTCTGACGAGAGTACCGGCGGGCTAAATGAATTTAACGACGATGAGGATGAGATTAATGAAACGCCCGTTATCAGCATTTCGGGTGAGGCCTCCAAAATTGACGATGAAATTGAACATCTTTCGAAGTGGCTGGCGGCGGATTACGACCGCTTTCTGCACGAGATTTTTAATGACTCAAAACTTGCTTGGGAGCAGGCGCTTATAGATCTGACGGTGTTTGACGATTGGAAAAGCGCATCACGCTACCTGCAAAATGAAATATTTAACAAAAACCAAATCGATATATACAGTGAGATTGCGGTAGACTTTACTGATTATTTGCACTCTTACTTTATGGAATACAAATCTTAACGATGAGAGATACATATGACTGAGAATAAAAAAACAGAACGGCTTAAAGAATTAAGAAAAGAAGTACTAAAAGGTGGCGGTGAAAAACGAATAGCACGCCAGCACGACAAGGGCAAACTTACGGCCAGGGAACGGATCGACATTCTTGTTGATAAGGGTAGTTTTGAAGAGATCGATGCTTTTGTTACCCACAGAAGTTCAGCCTTCGGGCTCGAGAATCAGAAGATTAAGGGAGACGGTGTGGTAACCGGCTTCGCAAAAATTGAGGGCAGGCCCATATACCTTTTCAGCCAGGACTTTACCGTTTTTGGCGGATCCCTGTCTGAGACTCATGCAGAAAAGATCTGTAAAATTATGGATCTGGCCATGAAAAACGGTGTACCGGTGATTGGCCTTAACGACTCGGGCGGAGCCCGAATACAGGAAGGCGTAAGCTCGCTGGGCGGTTATGCTGAGGTATTCTGGAGAAATTCCATGGCATCAGGCGTAGTGCCTCAAATATCAGCTGTAATGGGCCCCTGTGCCGGTGGTGCTGTATACAGTCCGGCACTTACCGATTTTGTGTATATGGTTAAAAATACAAGCTATATGTTCGTCACGGGCCCCAACGTGGTAAAAACCGTAACACATGAGGAGGTGAGTTCGGAAGATCTGGGCGGGGCAACAGCTCACGGTACCAAGTCGGGCGTGGCGCACTTTGCCACAGAAAACGACGCCGACTGCCTCAGAAAAATCCGTGCGCTTATTCCCTATATCCCTCAGAACTGTGAAGAGAAAGTCCCTGCTCAGCCGTCAAAAGAACCCGACAGCAGTAAATCGGCAAAACTCGACGATCTTGTGCCCATGAATCCCAATAAACCATACGACATCAAAGATGCGATTGAGGGAGTTATGGATAAAGATTCATTCTATGAGGTGCACGAAAATTATGCCGACAACATTGTAGTGGGCTTTGCCCGACTGGATGGCCGAACCGTGGGTATTGTGGCAAACCAGCCGCTTTCACTCGCCGGCGTGCTCGATATAGACGCCTCTCTGAAGGGGGCGCGGTTCGTTCGGTTCTGCGATGCCTTTAATATTCCCCTTGTGGTTTTCGAGGATGTACCGGGTTTCCTGCCGGGTACCGACCAGGAGTGGGGCGGAATTATCAAGCACGGCGCAAAACTTCTCTACGCTTTTTGTGAAGCAACCGTACCAAAAATGACCGTGATTACCCGCAAAGCCTATGGTGGCGCCTACGATGTGATGAACTCCAAACATATCCGTGCCGATTATAATGTGGCATGGCCTACATCAGAAATTGCAGTGATGGGCACCAAAGGAGCAGTGGAAATCATCTTCAGAAGAGAAATTTCTGAAGCAGATGATCCCGAAGCAAAACAGAAAGAGCTCGAAGATGAGTATAACAAAGAGTTTGCCCATCCCTACAGAGCGGCAGCGAGAGGATTTATTGATGATGTTATTCTGCCTTCAGAAACACGCAAAAAACTGATCCGTGCATTCGAAGTGTGCGAAAATAAGGTAGACAGCGTGCCGAAGAAGAAACACGATAATCTTCCTTTGTAATTTAATATAGAAGACGTGGCATCCCGCTTAAAGGCGGTGGTGCCATGTCTCTTCTACTGAGGGTATCCGCCGCCAATGTAGCTTCGTAGTTCGTTAATTTCTACTTTCTGCTTGTCGATAACGGATTTTACAACATCACCAATAGAAATTACGCCCTGCAGCTCGCCGTTATCCAAAACAGGCAGATGCCTTATTTTTTTTACGGTCATGAGTTTCATGCACAGCTGCACATCGTCGGTGCTGTTCACACAGAAAACCTGCGGACTCATAATATCCTTTACCGGAGTGGTTTTCGACTGCCGGCCCTGCAGTATCACTTTGTCTCGATAATCCCTCTCTGAGAGAATACCGGCGAGATTGTCACCATCCAGCACAAGCAGGGCACCAATTTTTAGATCAGACATTTTTTTAATGGCATCGTAAACCATTTCGTCGGGGGTGGTGGAATAGATTGCGGAACCTTTATTGTTGAGTATTTCTTTTACCTTCATGGTGTTGCCGGTTTGATTGATGGGTGGTTATCTATTCATTAAACTATTTTTTCACGACATTTAAAAATGAATAACGCATTCGTGCCCATTTGATAGTCTGATCGTATTCACGAAACAGGGAAATTGCAGGAAAAAGTATGGATTTATTTAATGGTGACGGCAATAATCAGAGTCCGGGTGAGGTAAATGAACCGGCAGGCAGCCAGCCGCTGGCTACACGCATGAGGCCCCGGTCACTGGATGAATTTGAAGGGCAGGAGCATCTCGTTGGTGAGGGAAAAATGCTTCACCGAATGATCACAAGCGGGGTTATTGGATCCCTGATTTTATATGGCCCGCCAAGTTCAGGAAAAACCACTCTGGCTCACGTTTTATCAAGAGAAATTGATGCCAGATTTGAGGTTATTAATGCTGTTCTCGACGGACTCAAGGATTTGCGGAATGTTGTTGCCAAGGCAGAGCATCAGAAGAAGGCCAATGGTAAAAAAACCATTCTTTTTGTAGATGAAATTCACCGTTGGAATAAATCGCAGCAGGATGCACTTCTTCCGCATCTCGAATCGGGAATAATTACGCTGGTGGGCGCCACCACCGAAAATCCGTTCTATTCTCTGGTTAGCCCTCTTCTTTCACGCTGTCAGCTTTTTGAACTCTATCCGCTCAGTAAAGCCAATGTGGAGCATATGATTGATGCGGCTCTGCTTGATGAGGAGCGCGGCCTTGGCTTTATGGATATTGAGCTGGACAAAGAGGCCCGTAATCACCTTGCAGAATATGCCGGCGGGGATATTAGAAATGCACTCAACGCACTGGAAGTAGCGGCACTTTCTACGCCGAGAAGTAAATCGGGAGTGGTTCATATTACGCTTGAGATCGCCAAACAGTCGATACAGAAACGATCTGTGCGCTACGATCGCACCGGCGATGAACACTATCACTACGCCTCGGCCTTTATAAAGTCGATGAGAGGATCGGATGTGGACGCAGCCCTCTACTGGATGAACGCCATGCTGGAGGGTGGAGAAGATCCGAATTTTATTTTTCGGCGAATGCTGATTTTTGCCTCAGAGGACGTGGGAATGGCGGACCCTTATGGGCTTACCGTAGTTCACTCCGCTCAGGAATCATTTCTTAAAACAGGAATGCCGGAAGGACTCTATTTTCTGGCGCATGCCTGTATTTTTCTAGCACTCAGCGCCAAGAGCAACAGCACCAAGGCAATATTTGAGGTAAACAGCGAAATCAAAAAAAGAGGAATTAAGGATGTTCCTTCCCATCTTCGCGATAAAACAGCCAATAAGCTCTCATCGCGCTACCTCGATATTAAAAATGCATCTGATGATTACTTATATCCTCACAGTTATCCATCACACTGGGTAGAGCAGCAGTATCTGCCGGAAAGTTTAAAAAACAGAAGATGGTACGATGGCGGAACAGAGGGCAGAGAACCCAAGCTTATTGAAAGGCTCAGGAAAATACAATCGAAAAAGAAGTGATCTGAAATAACATATTAAAAAGGAGAGCCCGGAATTTTCAGTTCCGGGCTTACGATTATTGGAGCTATTGCTCGATGTCTACCATAACATGAGTTCTTTAAACTTGAGTTAAGAATACACAGGATTGCTCCAAAAAACAAATTAAATTAGTCAAAAATTAAAATTTGCATAAATAAAAAAGATAAATTACTCAAAAAAGCGCTTTTTTTAAACTTCAGGCAATAAATTAATTTTCAAGCTGCTGACAAAATTTATGCTTTGACTGAATGGTTATTGGTTTGGTTTCGTTAAAATGTTGAATAATTAAAGAAACAGATTTATGAAAATTCACATTTTATCATCAACCGACAGGCCCGGCTCAAATGCCCTGAAAGTTTCGAAGTACACGAAAAGTATACTTGCTGAAAAAGCTGAGGTAGAAATTTTTTCACTCAAAGATTACCCTTTTGATGAGCTGAGAGGAGCCGGATATTCCGACACCCCTGACAAGGTTCAGAAATTTAATGACAATTTCCTGGATGCTGATGGGTACCTGTTTGTTATACCGGAATATAACGGGGGATTTCCGGGAATACTCAAGCTGTTTTGGGATTATCTGCCATTCCCGGAAGCGATGAGCCATAAGCCTGTTAGCCTAATTGGTGAAGCAGCAGGAGCGTTTGGTGCGCTACGGCCTGTTGAACAGTTCGGGCAGCTCCTTATATACAGAAAAGCGTACATATTCCCGGAACGGATGTTCATACAAAGGGTGAATGATGCATTTTCCCCTGAAAAAGGACTCATTGACGAAAAACAACAAGAACTGTTGATGAAGCAGCTGCAGGAATTTCCAGTCTTTGTTCAGAAAATAAAAAATGAATTAGTTGAGGCGTAGCATATAGCCAATACCGTGCAGCGTTACCAGATATTTCGGATCGTCGGGGTTCATCTCTATCTTGGCTCTTAACTTGGATATGTGCACATCCACGGTGCGCGTATTCGTGCTGAATTCATATCTCCAAACTTTCTGCAAGAGGTCATCACGTGAGATGGGCCGGTTTGCGTTTGACAGGAGATACTCTATTATTTCAACTTCCCTTGTTGAAAGCTCTTCAACCACATCGCCGGGTTTATGTACTTTGGAATCGGCGAGATCTATCTTAACGTCGCCGAGTTTCAGAACCTCGGTTGGGCCCGATTTTGAGTAAGCATTGGCCCTGCGCAGCCGTGCCTTAATACGGGCAAGCAGCTCTTTTACACCAAACGGCTTGGTCATATAATCGTCAGCTCCGATATTCAAACCGGTCACTTTGTCTATTTCCTGGTCCCGGGCCGTTAACATAATTATGGGAAACGAGTATTTCAATTCCCTCACCTTCTTGCAAATATCATAACCGCTAACGTTAGGCAGCATCAGGTCCAGGATCATTAAATCGGGATCGTAGTCAACAACCTTTTCAACCGCATCTTTTCCGTCGGTTACAACTTCTACATCGTAGTTTTCGGCTTCGAGCGTATCTTTTAAGGTAAATACCAGGCTGGGTTCGTCTTCGACTATTAAAATCTTCTTAGCTTTATCATCCATAAGTTTCGAGAGTGACCTCTGCAATGTGTTTTGATTCGTCAGTTTGGTGGTCGACGTTCACATTCTGTTTTTGATTAAACAGAGTGTGAAATGCTACGGTGAATTCAGAGCCTTTACCGGGCTCACTGTTTACGGAAATTGTTCCGCCATTAAGCTGAACCATATTTTTAACAATAGACAGTCCGAGTCCGTGGCCTTTCGTCTGTGCCGTCATTGAATTTTCTACCCTGTAAAACTTCTTGAAAATGTTTTTCTGTGCTTTTTTTGGAATTCCCTGGCCCTTGTCAGCAACAGAGAGGAATACAGTTTTCTTTTGAGAGTAAACACGAACCGTAATCTCTTTTTTATCCCAGCTATATTTGATGCTGTTTTCAACCAAATTGTCCAATATCGTCTCGAACTGGTCGCGGTCTGCCATTACAAGCGGGAGATTGGCTTCTGTGTCCACAATAAGCCGGAATCCTTTACTCTCAATATATTCTCTTTTTATCTCTATTAAATCCTCAACCAGTGTATTGAGCTTAATAGGAGCCTGTTTTGCCATGGTTTTATTAGAATCGGATTTGGCAACATCCAGCAGTTTGTCGATCATTTTTCGCAGTCGAATGGATTCACTGTAAATATGGGCTCCATAGTTTTTCAGCCGTTCTCCTTCCGAAACTCTGCCGTCCGAAATATTCTCGCCGGCAGCCTGCATTAAAGCCAGGGGTGTTTTTAGCTCGTGGGTTACATTTGCAAGAAAGCCTGCCTGACGTTCAGCAAATTCACGCTCTTTCTGTGCGTTGATAAACATGAAGAACAGAGCGCCAAACAGTATGAACACAGCTGACCCGAGAACAAGAAGATTCCGGGCTAAAGAAGCACTTGTAGCAGAGACTACGGGTGACTCTAAAAAAGAGGCCTGTATTATCCAGTTATCGAGCAGGTCGGGAAAGCGCTGATAGATATCAACATTATCGCGGTTATAGGCTATTTCACTGTTGTTGGTAAGCAGAATGTCGCCCATTATCCAGTTTCTTATCCATACAACCATGCCTGCCTCGGTTGAATTTCCAAAATCCTCTGTAAGCATGGGCTTCAGAACGCCGTTCAGCAGGTAGTCCTGATCAATAATAAAGGTTACGTGCCCCAGCACACTGTCATGATCCGGATTAATGAGCGCAAGCGTCATGGTTCTGTGCGAGTCAAAAATGGTTCTGTTGTTCCAGTTGTAATTCTCCAGGTCCACCGTATTCATTCTCGATTTAGACAGCCCGAAACCATCACAAACCTCCTTGGGAGAGTTATTGGTCATTGAAAAAAGCTCCGATTCCGGATCAAATCTGTACAGCGGATAGTCGGGCTTAAAACACCCCTTCATATGATCAGGTGTGTAGTAAATATCAACAAAAAGAGAGTCGTTAATAGCTTCATTCAGCACTGAATTAAAGTGCTCGGGGAAAGCTCCGTACGTGTTCCAGGAGAGCTCAATTTCGTTCATGTCCAGGTTTCTGATCCCCCTGAAAGGCTGATAAAACCGGAAACGCACTTTTTGGGAAAACTCCTCGAGCTGGATCTTTCGGTTCTCTTTTGCAGCTTCAACAGTCGACTCCTGCAGCGCATACAGTGAGTAGATATTTAAAACGGTAAGTGCAACCACTGCAAGTATCCCAACCCCAAGGAAGAACCAGCGCAGTGTGTTGCTATCTTTGATTTTATGAAGTATCCGCATGGATGCTGTTGTCGGTTACGGTTTAATATCGTAGTGTAACAAAAATATCGCGAATTTGATCATAAAAAATGCAAAAGCTTACAAAGTGTTCTGCATCTGTTTATTGCTCCCAGTCGTTGTTGCGGCGATCCACATCCGGCAGAAGAAACTCGGGGTCTATCACTACATAAGACACAGGGCTTTCTGTTGAAACTATTAGCTGATGCGTTCTTGAGCCGTTCAGCCACACATCTTCTTCCACGCGCCTTTCGATTACAGTGCCGTCTTCAAGCTCAATCTCGAGCAGAACAGGCATGGGTACATTTCCAATATCTTCAATCTCAATAACGGTTTCACCGTCTAGCTCGTATACATCGGCAATACTTTGATCGAGTGTCCACGTTTCGTAGTACCACGCTCTCCAAAACCAGGAGAGGTCTCGGCCCGAAACATCTTCAAACGTGTTGAATATATCCCAGGGGTAGGGATGTTTATACGCCCATCTCTCAATCAGTTCATCATACGCTTCACGAAATGTCTCTTCACCCAGTACGGTTCGGAGTGAATAAAGCACAGAGGCCGGTTTGGCATAGGAGGCCACGCCATAGGCTGGGCCGGGGTAGTGATAGTCTGACCAGCGCATCATTTCACCCTCGGCATCGGTGCCTGCAATTTGCAGGTATCCGGAGAAGGAGTCTGTTCGGTCAAAACGTTCGCTGCCGTAGTAGTCGATATTGGCTTCATTGGTGTGATAGGTTGTAAATCCTTCATCAATCCAGGTGTAGCGCCGTTCATTGGTGCTTAAAATCATCGGAATCCACATGTGAGCAATTTCATGGGCTGTAACCCCGTAAAGCCGAACTGCACCTGCTCCGTTGTAATCACCAATGATGGTCATCATGGGGAACTCCATTCCGCCCCCAATAATATCAGCTCCCTCAACAGAGGTCATATGAGGCCAGGGATAGGGAATGCCGATATAGTCGGAGAGAAATGTAACGGAGTGCTGGCCATACTCAACCTGGGACTGCCATAGTGGTGCAGTTTCACGGTAAAATGAATGAATGTGACTGTAATCTGTATTTCCATCCCCGTCAAGGTCGCCCACAGGCGTGCGGGCCGCGTCCCAGCGCGATTCCAGCGTTGCGCTAAAGGCAACGTCGCGAACCTGTTCCGCCCGAAAATTCCAGGTCAGTTTTCCATTTTCTGATGATTGTGTAGCCCCGGCCAGCTCATCAAATCCGGCAACCACTACAGTTTCATCACTGTTGATGGCGGTTTGATAACGTTCAAGGGTTCGGTCTGAAAGAGTCTCCTGCGGATTCAGAAACTCACCGGTACTCATTACAAGCCAGCCTTCGGGTACGGTAATGGAGATGTCATAATCAGCAAAGCCGTGATAGAATTCTGCATTGCCTACAAACGAGTCGTTAAACCACCCGTAAACATCATCAAGTACGCTTACCTTCGGATACCAGTAGGCAATATAGTAGAGGTTTCCGCGGCTACGGCCCATGCGTCCCGATGCGCCATCTTCAGGTATTTCAAAATTCCAGTCAATTGAAAAGCTTATCGACTCACCTGAAGCAACGCGCTCTTCAGGATAGATGTAGAGATGCGTTCCGCTCACCAAAAAGCCGCTCGCGTTTTGTGTCCATCGTTCCCGGAAGGTAATTTCATTGTATTCTGTGCCCTCAACAACAATCGAAGAGAGCTTTACGCCACCCGTGATTTCGGTTACATCCATTTTTGGTGTGCCTGCCTGATGGAGGTTTTGGGCAAGTTCCACAACAATTACTTCCTGGCCGCCGGGAGAATTATTTGTAAAGGAGATATCTGCCGTTCCGAAGAGCATGTGGTTTTCCGGATCAATTTCGGCTGTAAGCTTATAGGAAGATTCATTCTGCCAGTAGTTCTCACCCGGTTCGCCGGTTTCTGTTCTGGTACCCTTTTCCACAGCAGCATCCCACACATCAGGAATATCAATTGGATAGGGGATGGGCCGTTCAGGATTAAACTCTTCAGTTTCGGCAGCCGTGCGCTGTTGTGGTTCTTCGGTTACCTGTTCAGCCGTTGAGCACGATGCCAGAAATGTACCCAGCAAAGCGATGATAAGTAGTGATTGGAAAGATTTAAACATGGATATGAAGTCTGTAGGATTAACAATAGTAAAACTTGTATAATCTATTAAAATAATGTGAATATAAGGTGATCAGAAAATCAAGAGAAAGACGATGCCGAAATAAAATGAAATCACCTAACTTTATGTCGCCGTGCAACATGTTTTTTTTCACAGGAACCACTTGTTTCTTGAATTTGTGTTGCGAATTGATCATTATCGACTATTAACTATTTCCAAAAAACTAACTAATGGTTATAACTATGGATTTTAATGAAATTAAAGAGTGGTATGTTGCAGCACTTCAGAAGTATGTGGAGTTTAATGGCCGTGCACGGCGAAAGGAGTTCTGGATTTTTACACTGGTAAACTTAGCAATTTCCGTTATACTCGCAGTTCTTGGTTTAGACTTTATAAGTTCCCTGTTTGGTCTCGCAGTATTGCTGCCCGGCATTGCTGTAGCGATCCGGAGGCTGCATGATATTGGTAAAACAGGCTGGTGGTTGCTTATAGGGTTTATACCACTTATAGGTCTCATTGTGCTCATCTACTTCTATGTACAGGAAGGGGATGCCGGGCCAAACGAATATGGTCCAAACCCGAAAACCGTGATCTGAAAAGCCCAATGCATATCTAATCAGATAAAAGCTCTCCTTAAAAAGGAGGGCTTTTATTTTGTGATACTATTTGTCAGGGCTTATGTGGGTGGTACAAATAGGAATACTGCAATTTGGTATAATACTATGTTGATTTGGCTCTTAATAGAAACCGGGGTATTTACAGTGCTGTTTTAAATTTTTGGTGCTGCATTCTTACGTGATCTTTCTTAATTAATCTCAAAAATAAACTAACGGTATCTTCATATGGATGATAAAACAAAAGCTATAGTTTCCCACATTACGTTAATTGGATGGATAGTAGCGCTAGTCCAGAACCAGGGGGAAAATAAAACCGAGCTTACAACTTTTTATATTCGGCAGATGCTGGGCCTCATGCTGCTGTCGGTGGTCGGATCTATAATCCCGGTTCTTAATTTTTTCTTATGGATTGTTGTTTTGGTACTGTGGATCATGAGTTTAATCGGATCTCTTAACGGTGAAAAAAAATTGACACCTTACGTTGGAGAATACTTCCAGGATTGGTTTAAAGGCCTGTAGAACGAAACGAGTCTGTCACAGATTTTACTCGCTGCACCGGGCAACATCCACTGTTTAAATTCGCGGGAATATAAAATTAAAAAAGGCTCTTCTCAGCAGGAGAGCTATTTTATATTATGGATTCGAAAGCTGTTACAGATATATTGGCTGACTACAAAAGTATTCTTTATTATTTGAATTGATGCATATTTTTTGGTTTGTTCCGATAACTGAAATCAACTTTTTATGACTGCTGATCTGTTCTTTAAACATCCCTCACTCTGCCTTTTATCTCTTTTCCTGGTTATTACCGCAACTGCCGGCTGCGGCGGTCAATCGGATAAGTCATCTGAAACGTATAACGCTGAGCTTCTTAATCAGCACTTGGATGCGGATATAACTTACACAGAAAAATATCGGCCTCAGTATCACTATACTCCCCGCATAAACTGGATGAACGATCCGAACGGGCTGGTATATTACGAGGGGCAATACCATCTTTTTCATCAGTATAACCCCTTTGGCAGTAAATGGGGGTATATGAGCTGGTACCACGCAGTAAGTGACGATCTTGTTCACTGGGAGCATAAGCCGGTGGCCATACCGTATGGCAAAGAGCAGGAAGAGGGTATTTTCTCCGGAAGTGCCGTGGTTGATCATGATAACACCACAGGCTTTGGCGATGGAAGCCGTGCGCCTCTGGTGGCAATCTACACAAGCCACTACACACGCGAGGACGAGTCTACATGGCAGGCACAATCGCTGGCTTACAGTACCGACGGCGGAGAATCGTTTACCAAATATGATGGCAATCCGGTACTTGAATTTGATGATCCCGATTTTCGCGATCCCAATGTAAAATGGAACGAAGAGATGGAGCAGTGGCTGATGGTGATCACCCTTCCGCGGCAGCATAAAGTACAGTTCTACGCATCCGACAACCTGATCGACTGGGAGTTTTTGAGTGATTTTGGCCCAGCCGGAGCTGTAGGCGGAATATGGGAGTGTCCCGACTTTTTTGAGCTGCCCATAGATGGCGACCCGGAAAACACCCGCTGGATTCTTCACGTGGATATGAACCCCGGATCTGTTGCAGGAGGTTCCGGGTCACAATATTTTGTGGGCGACTGGGACGGAAAAACATTTACTCCTGATGATGAGATTATGCAGGACGAAATTAAATGGGTGGACTACGGCACGGATTTCTATGCGGCTATCTCCTGGAACAACATACCTGAAGAGGATGGCCGGCGCCTCTGGATTGGCTGGATGAATAATTGGGACTACGCCAACGAAATTCCAACATCGCCCTGGAGAAGTGCACAGTCTGTTCCGCGATCGCTCTCACTTGAGACGAGGAACGGAGATGTACAGCTGATTCAAAAGCCCGTTCAGGAACTGGAGAAACTACGGCGTTCTCCCGTATCTCTCAATTCACCTCTTTCTGCTGATGATGAAATCGACCTCAAAGATATCCATGAAGAACTATCAGGTAATGCCTATGAACTGATTGCTGAAATAGATCCGGGCAGTGTAGGTGAAGCATCACTGGTACTTCGGGCAGGCAGTGATGAAGAGACTCTGGTTGGGTATGATACCGAAAAAGCTGTTCTATTCGTTGATCGGACAAATTCCGGTGAAAATGATTTCTATGATGATTTTGAAAAACGTTTCGAAGCACCGGTCAATCTCATCGACGGAAAAGTGAAGCTTCATATCTATATAGACTGGTCATCAATCGAGGTATTTGCAAATGATGGCGAAGCCGTTTTTACAAACAGAATATTTCCTGACCCTGCAAGTACGGATATCCGCTTCAGGGTTGCCGGGGGTTCAGCAACACTTGAATCACTCACATTTTGGCCGCTCAACTCTGTTTGGAATGGTGAACAAGTCAATTGAGCATCACATTTTTGCTAAAATCCACGATTGAAAGTGCAAAAATCAAAATTTCTATTATCTTTGAAAGCGCTTGCGTCTCCCCGGGGATGTGGCAGCGCAATTTCAGAAACTAAAAACAGGCATTCGCAAACTATTTAAAATCAGAAACCTGCAGAAGATTTGACAGCCAGCCGATCTCTATCACGGTTTTTTTAAATTCTTATGGTTTTCCGGGTTTCAAAATGTACGTTCAGTAATTTGATAAAAAAAACATAATCGATTGTAAGACATTCTATTACGGTTCTTAAATAATTTTAAAAAACTCACTACATGAAGAAATATAAAATCTTTTTATGGTCGATAACCTCTGCGCTGGGAGGGTTTCTGTTCGGCTTCGATACAGCTGTGATATCCGGGGGAGAACAGAATATTCAGTTGATGTGGGAGCTGAGCGATGTTATGATTGGCCAGACGGTTGCAATGGCACTTTATGGTACAATTATTGGCGCACTTTTTGGAGGGCTACCGGCTCAGAAATATGGCAGGAAAAAGTCTTTGATCTGGATTGCAGTCCTGTTCCTGGTATCCGCGGTTGGTTCTGCACTGGCACCGGAGGTTTATACGTTAATGGTGGCGCGGTTTATAGGGGGCTTAAGTATTGGGGCTTCATCTGTTGTGGCACCCATGTACATATCTGAAATCGCACCTGCTGATAAGCGCGGTAAATTAACAGCTCTTTTTCAGTTTAATATCGTTCTTGGAATACTGATTGCATATTTCTCTAACTTTATGATAGGCACGGAAAATATTGAGTCCTGGAGATGGATGCTCGGGGTAGAAGTAATACCGGCTACATTATTCCTGATTTTGGTGTTTACGATTCCTGAAAGTCCGCGGTGGTTGATTGTCGCAAAGAACAGGATAGAGGAAGCAAAGAAAATTTTGAAAATTATCGACCCGGATACGGTTGATCAATCTGTGCGCGCTATCAAAGCCGGCGACCTCACTCCCGGAAGAGCCACACCCCTCAGAGAGTTTTTTACCAAAAGATTTCGCTTTCCCATTATGCTTGCGTTTTTATTTGCATTCTTCAACCAGGTTTCAGGGATTAACGCAATTATCTATTTTGCCCCCCGAATTTTTGAGCTTACCGGGCTGGGTGCTGAAACAGCGCTTCTGTCTTCTGTCGGGGTTGGAGTAGTAAACCTTGTATTTACGATGCTCGGACTGCTATTGATTGATCGATTCGGTCGGCGTTTTTTGATGTATATTGGCTCCGTTGGCTACCTGATTTCTCTCTCGGCTCTGTCTTATGCGTTTTTTACGCAGTCCTTTACGGGATATGCAGTTCCTGCACTCATTTTTATATTCATCGCCGCTCATGCAATTAGCCAGGGTGCCGTAATCTGGGTATTTATTTCCGAAATTTTCCCAAACTCCGTACGGTCGTTCGGAAACTCGCTGGGAAGCAGTACCCACTGGATTTTTGCAGCATTGATTGCCGGAAACTTCGTCTACATCGAAAGCATATTTGGCGGCGGACCAATCTTCGCATTTTTTGCATTTATGATGTTCCTGCAGCTCATCTTCGTTTGGAAAGTGATGCCGGAAACCAAAAACATTACGCTCGAGGAGATGGAGGTTAAGCTGGGCATCAGCGTGGATGAACTGGAAGAGGTTATCGAAGAGAGAGACAATAAAGTCTGATATTTTTCTCAATTCAGGAGCCTGTTTTGCGCGGGCTCCTTCTTTTTTTGATGGTGAGGCAGCTGAAATAAGGGTAATTGGATATAGATATCGCTATATTGAAAATGACTGAATTCCAGCCTCTTACAATCACTCAGAAACTCAGGAGCCGTTACGTTATGGAAAAGAGAACCGGTTATAATGAAGAGAAAAAAAGAGAAGTAAAACCTGTAGCATCTGCAGAGCTGTTCAGTTTAAAATTGGTGCTGTTACTGGCTGGATTTTTAACCATTGCTTCGTGCGCATCAGACAAAAACAGTTCGGAAACAGATTTGACGGTTAATGGGGATACTGAGGTTCTTTTCAACGGAGAAGACCTAAACGGATGGTATACCTATATGAAAAGTCCGGAGCCTACATCTGAGGTAAGCGGGCTAGAGCGAAATGACAGCGGAGTGTACCTCGAACCCATCGGGCTGAATCAAGATCCCCTGAATGTTTTTACCGTTGTTGAAGAGGACGGAGAGCCGGCAATTCGCATTTCAGGTGAGGTATTTGGGATTTTGGTCACCGAACAGGAGTTTGAGGACTACCATCTGAAGCTGGAGTTTAAATGGGGAGATGAAAAGTTTCCGCCAAGAGAACAATTAAAGATGGATAGCGGTATTTTATACCACTCTGTGGGTGAGGAGGGCGCCTGGGGCGATGTCTGGATGAAATCTCTCGAGTGCCAGGTGCAGGAGACAGACTGCGGAGACTATATCAGTGTGGATACGGTTATGGTGGATATACCTGCCTATCAGAGTGAAGAAGACAATAGTTTCTATTTCCACCCCGACTCTTCTCTCGTAACGTTTAGCCCCGAACGGGCATACTGCGAATTTTACCGTGATAACGAGAACCCGATGGGAGAGTGGAACAGTATGGAGATTTACACGGTAGGGGGCAGCAGCGTGCATTTGGTGAACGGCAAGCCCAACATGAAGGTGATGAATAGCCGCCACATTGTAAACGGTAAGGAGGTACCGCTTACAAAAGGAAAAATTCAGCTGCAGTCGGAGGGAGCCGAGATCTATTATCGGAATATAGAACTGACTCCGGTTTCTGAAATTCCTGACAACGTCTGGAGTTTTTAATTTATAGAGGGTTTAATTATCCGGCAATCTGCATCGGAAAAGACAAAATTCCCCCTTTTCCCGCAAGAGATCCCTTCGGGAGAAGGGGGAAGCGATGAGGCTGTCCAAAAAGTATGATTACCCATAGTTCAATTTAAATTATTTAGTTTACTTATAAATAGTTGTAGTAAGGTTTTTTTGTGTTGCTTCGCGACCTCGTGTCCTCGTGGTAAAGACCTCCGGTTTATTGCCACGAAGACACAAAGACTCAAAGGTTCACGAAGCAAATTTTAATTATTAAGGCCCCTTAAATCAAAACCATCTTTTTGGACAGCCTCAGAGCTGGGGGATGACTTTCTGAGGCTAGGAATGTCATTGCTTGGTACTGATCCCTAAAGAATAACAACCCTCACCACGCGAAAAAGCCCGCGTGGTAGTACCCTCAAGGAGGAATTCCCATTGCATCCACCGGCTGGCGGATAGACACTCCTCAATAAGCTCATATTTAGGTATAAATTTAAGGTTTCTGGTATATACTTCGTGGGCTCTGCCCCGAGGGAGTTCATTGTGTAGAGGGTTTAATTATCCGGCCATCAGCATCGGAAAAGATAAAAGTCCATTTTCGAAATGGACTAAAGAAATGAATCGTCTGATTAGATCTATCAAAAAATCTTGCCGGGAAACGCAAGGTATTTAATTTTCAGCAACGGCTGGTTCTTTATTCCATCATAGCCTCCCGAATGGGCAAACGATCGAGCTGATGGCTGGTTCATACAGTTAAACGCATATTAATCACCCCCGGGCATCAGTCGGTTATCAAATGAGAAATCACTGATATTCCGGATTGAGATATCTTTGAAGTCGGGATGATTCGGATTAATAAGCACATTCCACTCATCCTGAATAATGGACGAGGGAACCCTCATAATACACGTTTTTTGCTGATCGAGCCAGGTTTTACCTATTTCCTGGCAAACGGAATATCCGTCAACCAGGTGCCAGCTGCCCGGCAGCTTATTTGGATCAATCTTGTGAACAGCTAACGAATCGGGAATGTGAATCTCAGCTATTTTGAAATTCGCGCTGAGCCCCTCTCCCGAGCGATGCACGAGGTTTTCGAGGCAGGCCAGTGCTCTTGAACCTGCGCAATACACCACGTGATACCCTTTCGGATTCCAGCGTGCCGGATACCCGGATCCTGTCAGCGATTCTGCCCATTTTTCAAGGGTAATACGGTATACAAGCATCTATGCAAAAGCTCCAAACTCGATGCGCACCAGCTCTTCGAAAATTAAATCGATACCTCCCGGCGTTTGCATAAAAGCAAGTGGAGGCTGACTCCCAAGCCCTTGCGCAGGTTTTCGAAGCCACCTGTTGAATGAGGCGAGATTTCCAAAAACCTCTTCTGCTTTTTGATAGAGTGCGATCATTTTTAACAGCTGCTCGCTGTTTAACGCGCTTAATTTTTTTCCCTCTTTTTGATAGCGCTGCATTGTTTTATATGAAACACCGAGCAGGGATGAGAGCTCCTCTTTCGATAGCTCTGAAATCTTGAGCATGTCGAAGAATGCAGATACGGAGATTCCATTTTGCGCCTTTTTTACAAGCGAATAGCTGTTTTCTGGCTGAACATTGTATTTAATGGCTATTTCATTTATCTGCATAGGCCGCCCTTTTATTTTTAGACTATATCAAGATAAAGATATTTGTCTTAAAATTCCAGACAATTGTACAGATGTTGTAAATTAGACGATTAAACTCCCTTCAGAACCAAATAGAAAGCTATTCCTGAATTTTTCGTTACAGCTTGATCGGGTTTATCAATATAAAAAGCAGCAAGGCCTAAGAGCCGGTTACTGATCCGCTTTCTCCTGGTAGTACTTTTTCATAACCTCGAAGGCCTGTTTTTTAATACCCTGTTCCGACACAAGCCCCTTTCGGTTATATCCGTCTTTAACAACAGGAAGCGGACGGCGTGGTGACCTGAAGTCCATCAGAATCCAGGGTACTGTACCCCTTAAAAAATCGATTCTGTCAAACATATCAAGTGTATGTCTGTATAATTTTGCCTGAAATTCTTCCGACCATCTTTGATTGGGAGGGACATTCCAGCCCTGTTTGGCACCGGCACCAAATTCACTCATAACCAGTGGTTTGTCGTATATCGTATCCCAGCTCAGATGATCCATAGGCGCATTCTCACCGCCATACCATCCGTAGTATTGGTTAACGCCCAGCACGTCGAGATACTTTCCAATCGGGTCATCAATCATAAATGTGATATTCTCTCCCTCTTCAATCCAGCGGCTTTGAAGGGCAGCGGTAGTAAGCCTGGCGGGGTCAATCGATTTTGTTCTTTGAATCATCTCCTGCAGAAATTCCACTCGGGCATCGTTTACGGGGGCCTCATTCGACATCCCCCAAAGGATCACTGATGCACGGTTTTTATCGCGGTGTATCATCTCTGAGAGCTGGTTCAGTCCATTTTCAAGCGTTTCGGGATTATCCCACTGAATTGTCCAGTAAACAGGCACTTCCGACCATACCATGATTCCCCGTTTATCTGCCTCCCTTACCATATATTCGTTATGCGGATAGTGCGACAACCTCACAAAATTGGCACCCAGCTCCTCAACCCAGTCGAACAGAATGCGGGCATCATCTTCGTTATTAGCTCGTCCTGTTCGGTATGGCGCCTCTTCATGAATGTTTACACCCCTTAAAAAGATCGGTTCGCCGTTTAGCATAATTTCGTTGCCTGCCGTCTCGATAGTGCGAAACCCGATTCTGTCTGCAATCTCAGCGGTTTCAGAACTGATTCTGATATCATACAGCCTGGGGGAATTTGGTGACCACATTTCCAGATCTGCAGGAAAAGAAAACGATACGAATCCGTCTTCGTCCGTAGTTGCTTGATGAGTTATATCTGCTTCAGGAATCTGTATAGTTACATTTTGCCGGAGATCTTTACCGTTTAGCCGAACCCAGCCCATCACTTCATTCTCACTGCCCGGACTAAGCTGAAGGTAATAATCCTGCAGAAAGGTCTCTTCCGTTTCAATCAGTTTTACCGATCGGGTGATTCCGCCATAATTGAACCAGTCGGTATTTACCGTTGGTACCGCCTCCGGTTTTCGCGTATTGTCGGCCATTACCACTACAAAATTATCTCCATTTACCAGTTTGTCTGTAACGTCGAAGTTGAAAGGTGTGAAGCCGCCTATATGCCGGCCGGCATACTCGCCATTCACCCAAACCCGTGCGTCATAATTTATGGCACCGAAATAGAGAAACACCCGCTTACCGGGATTCATCTTCCAAGAAAAATCTTTTTTATACCAGAGGGTTCCTTCATACCAGTGAAGCTTCTCCATCTGTGTGTTCCAATCGCCGGGGACATGCAGTTTTTCACTCAGCTCAAAATCGTATTCGTAGGGATCTCCAGGCTCTTCATTCCGCCGGTTTTTAAAATAACCGTTGGGATTGGGCTGATACCGGTAGTCGTAATACCCGTTTTTATAGGGATCGATGATGATATCCCATGTTCCGTCGAGGCTTGTAGTCGAACGTGAAGCTGTATTGATGATCAGATCAGATTCCAAAAATATCTCCTTATCCTGAGGAACGGCTTCCGCCGGCAGGGTTCCGGCAAGAATCAGCAGGAAAACGAGGGTCGTTTTGGCAAATAAGAAGCGAATCAGCATAGTTACTGAACGGGGAGCCGGAAGCAGAAACGGAGTGTTTAAAGTTGACGAAGAGGTGTGAATGATAGTCATCAGGTAACCTTTGATTGGATGAATGATAAATTCTAAAACAGATTAAAAGTGTCTGCTTCAGGGCGTTGTTTGCGTCATCAGAATTAAAGCTAATTAAATTTGTACTCAAAAGAAGAGCTATCCGCAAGCCAAAAGATCATCGCCTCTAACACCGGAAAAAGTGTTCCAACCAATATCCGGATCAGAAGAGTCTTTCTCTTTCTTTAATTTTAAAGACACCCCGGGTGCTGGCTTGCCTCTATTCCATACTTTTAAAATTGACAGAAAAAACAGAGGCGTACTGAAAAATCCACTTTTTTATAAAGCAGAGAGAAGAATGAACTGTCTGAGGCACAACTCAGATTGCGACAAGATTTCCAGACCCTTCTAGCGGAACCGGTTTCCATGCTCCCACTCTTTTACGATATAATCAGATACCCGGTAACCCAACGCCATTATCGTAAGCACAGGGTTAAAACCACCGTTTGTTACATGCAGGCTGCCATCAGCCACAAATAAGTTATCAACCCCGTGAACCTGCCCATATTTGTTGGTTACAGATGTTTGAGGGTCGTTGCCCATCCTGCACGTTCCGGCCTGGTGTTGCGAGCCGCTTACACCGGTACCCGGGATACTCTTCCAGGTTTGATAAGCACCGGCTGCCTTTAACCATTTTTCAGCTTTGTCAGCAATGAAGTTTGCTGTTTTGATATCTTCATCCAGCCTGAAACCGGATATTTTCGCAACCGGAATTCCCCAGTGATCACGTACTTCAGGACTTACTTCTACTCTTGATTCGAAATTCGGCATCTCCTGTACAGGCCCCCGTATACTGGCATTTCGCCTGTAATTTACTTTTTGAAATTCTTTATGTTCTTTGCCCCATCCGGCACTCCCCGGCGGACGATAATTCTGGCTGTATGCATATGGAAGCTTAATGAATTCATTAGCAAGTAGTGAGCCTCCGATAATACCCGGATTGTGGTGATTGAAATCGCAGACGGCAACGCTCGCCCCGGGCCCTTCACCATCATAAACCTCATCTGAAAAAAGACCGTCGGCACCGCAGTATGCATGACCCTGTAAATTTCTTCCCACCCAGTCATATCTGTTGCCCATTCCATCAGGAAAAAATTTGGATTTCGAGTTCAGCATCAGGCGGGCAGTTTCCGTAGCTGAGGCGGCAAGAATCACAATATCAGCAGTTTGTGTTTGGTGTCGGTCATTTTCATCAAAATATGAGATGCCGGTAACCTTTCCCCGGTTATCCGTCAGAATTTCAGCAACTTTGCAGTGTATCTTTAGTTCGCAATTTCCCGATTCAATAGCTTTTGGTATCACGGTGTTCTGAGTGCCGTTTTTGGCATCTACGGGACAGGCAAATCCAACACACTGGCGGACATGCACGCAGGCACGACGGTTGTTGTAAGGAACGGAATTCCTTAGCATTGGGATTGAAAACGGATGGTACCCGATTTTTTTAGCCGCCTCTTCTAATTTTCGTGCTTCTTTATTATGAGAAAATGGAGGCATAGGATGGGGTTTTTGTCTCCACGGGGCATATGGGTTTTTAGAGTCATCGCCGGCAACGCCGATCTCCCACTCAGCTTTCTCATAGTATGGCTCCAGATCGGCATATGTTATCGGCCAGTCCTCAAGTGTAGAACCTTCAACATCACCGTATGTTGATCTCATTTTGAAGTCTTCCTCCATAAAACGCCAGGCCATTGCGCCGTAACATACAGTTCCTGATCCAACACAGGCGGCATTGTTATGGTAAGCCCAGTCGTTGGGATATACAACCCTCTCCCGTCCCTGCCGGTCTACTGCAACCCTGCGGTACCGTTCATTATCGGGGCCGAACGCACATTCAAGAGGGAAACTTCTTTGTGCCGTCAGTTCATCATTGCCGTGATCTTCATGGGTTACCCATCCTCCCCGTTCAAAGAGGATAACTGATAAACCCGCTTCACTTAACTCTTTGGCAACTATTCCGCCGCCGGCCCCGGCACCTATAACAACTGCATTTACATGTCTAATAGCCATGATGTGTCTCAATACGTTTAAGATTTGGTTCAGAATCTGATCATCCGGTAGCTTATGTAATTTTTATTGCCGCCGTGCTTGGGACTGCCGTAAAAACCCATCATACACTGATCCTTCATTTTCCCAAAAAAGGAAGAGGGCAAGAATTGTCCCCAATCATTACCGGATGGCTGGTTGTCATAATCGCCGGCTTCAATTTTCTTCAGATACTCTATCCGCGGGCTCTCCTTCAGCGCAATAAATCTCTTGCCGTAATCAGAAATGCTTCCTTTGTTCAGTGCAGGCAGGCACGTTTTATACATCAATTTATCTTCGCTGAGATAACCGTTATCGCCTATTTGCTGATCAATAAAGTTCGTGACCCCGGCATCTTTGCCGCCTGCAAAATTGTCGGGCGGAATAATGCAGTCGGCGAGAGTATCCATAATCTCCGACTCTTCATCGGTCAGCACCCGGAAGGTCATTGTTGGTTCGGTGGGAATTCCGTACATCCAAAAGCCACCCGTCCAGATCATCGATATTTTTAGAAACTCACCACGAGACAGTCTCTCTAACTTCTCCTCCCATTTCATGCAAACTCCCCTTATAATTTATTTTTTAAAGCAGAAAAAATGACCTGTATAATCAATCTAATTTTTTTCTTTAAAGATTGCGTGAACAAATTTTGTGGTTAACTTCCGTCAGTTTAGGCAGCACTACTTACAGAAGCCTGATTCAGGATTGCCGTTTAATTTTTTTAAACCAATTATGGCGGTCTCAGTATGAGAGGGGCAGCACGATTATTTTAGGTAAAGTATCCATGCGTAAGTTAGTGTTGTACTTTGATATTATAACTGATTTATCCATTTTTCAATTTATCAAAAAGAGGGTTTTGAAATTAATAGAGTTGAGAAGAATGTCTTCCTTAAAAACTATACTGAACCAATTTCTGAAAAAAGAATTCAATGTAAGTATGAGGTGATTTGGAAAAATTTATTGAATAAGTATAAACGCAATCGATAATAAGACAGATAAATGAATACGATTATTACTTAAAGACCCAAATGGAATAGTGGTAGATGTTTCTTCACCAATTCCGGATTTTGAATAAAGAAAAACACCATCTACATGGCACATCACCTATACTGCCGTTTTTAAAAAATCGTGTGATGCGTCGAATTTATGCAATTTATGAAAGGGTATTACTCTGTAATGATCAATTTTCAATCTGTTTTTTACTGAGTGGAAGGGTTTAGCGAGACTTTTTCAACCCGGGCAGCTATATTAATGGTTTATTTTTCACATGGTACAAAGATTTTAGCGGCTATCCGTATTAGCGAAGTGCTTGCAAAATCAGAAATTACTTCATCTTTTTAACACGTGATTAACGCAGCTGCGGTCGTTTGAGCTGCCGAATTGTATCCGAATTATATGACTGCTGAAAAGAAAAAAAAACGAGTGCTGATTTTTACAGGACACCTGATTGATGCTGCCGGGAGGGAAGAGAAACGCTTTCCGGTTGAAATGCTGGAGGACGCGCGAAAACTGATCCGAATCTATCTGGACGAAGAGATCCGGCACGATGCCCCGGACGTTGCCGTAACCAGCCTGGGTGCGGGCGGAGATATGATTTTTGCCGATGAGGCGTTAAAATCGGGCATTCCACTGATCGTATTTCTGCCGTTTGAAAAGGAGCGGTTTCTTGAAGAGTCCGTCTCGTATAAGAAGATGGAAAGGGAAGGGGGTAACAGCCGGTGGTCAAAGGAGTTTGAGCGGATTCTGGAGCAAGCCGATCGCGTGATGTACAGCAGTGAAGATTCAAGGGAGATCAATCCCTTTGAAGCATGCAATAATGCGATGCGGGACTATGCGCTGGCGGAAGCGGGAGGGGAGCTGGAGCTGGTTTCGGCAATGGCGCTGATGCGTCCGCAGGAGGCGATGAAAGGCGGCGGAACGTCCCATTTCGTGGATGATCTCAAAAAAAGGCGCATAGGCGTTCATATTATCTGGCCGGATATAAAAGAGAAACCGAACGAAGTGGACATGCTGGACTCTGTAATTCCGGTCTTCAGGCAGCTGGATAAGTCTGCCTCCTTTCATCAGAACAAATGGAAGCAGAGGCTGATTGCCGGACTTATCATTTTGGGTGTGATCGTTTTCTTTGATGAATTTGGCAACATACCGGACACTATGTTTGGGGCATATACGCCTGTGGTACGGATTATAGCGGTGATCATTTCCATGACCGGTGTTTTTGTAACGCTTCAGCTGCGGCTATCGGATAAAACCAGCTTTGGCAAGTGGACCCAGGACCGTGCGAAGGCGGAGCAGATCCGCAGCGAGATCTGGTTCTACCTGTTCAATATCCGGTCTGAGAACAACGAATCCGCCTGTTATTCGGAGAGCGAGTTTGAACAGTATATCAATCATCTGAAGCCGTTTGTTTGGCACGGGTATCAGATAAACCTGAGCAGGCTTATCGGGCTAAAGCAGCGTGCCCTTATGTTCACACTTCCACAAAAGAAAGAGTACTACAACAGCTACCGCCTTGCCGACCAGCTATCGTACTTCCATAAAAAGGGAGCAGATTTAAGGAAAAAGCTGTTTTTCTATAAATCCGTGACATACATTTTGCTCGCAGTCTCTCTGATATGGGGCACGTTCAATATTATTGGAGAATTCTACACGCTGCCCTCAATCGTTGTCGACATCAGCCTGATTGGAATGCTTGTCGGCTTTATTGCGCTGATATCCACCTATTCGGAAGCCAACAATACAAAAGAGATGGAATTCAAGTATCAGCAGATGGGCGAGGGATTAAGTACTCTGATAGAAAAATGTAAATACATCAGGGATGAAGTGCATTTTGATGCATTTGTGCTGGAAAGCGAAACATACCTTCGGTCTCAGAATAATGAGTGGAGCCTGAAGCGGCTGAAGGAGTGATTTACAGGGCGCAGGGTACAAGGTTCAAGCTGCAGGCTACAAGCTACAAGCTACAAGCTGAAACGTGTATTTCATTCTACCCCGCGTTTTCAGCGCATCAGACAGGTCGCACTAAAATTTAATTATTGGAGTCAAATTAATACTCAAAGGGTCATCCCCAATTCCCCACTTCAAACCACACCTCGTGCCGACGCTTCGGTAGGGGGAATCTCTGCAACAAAAATTTATTCCATACCCTAATACTTGAAGGTATCCGTATGCTTGTCTATAAATGACTCATACTCTTCCTGAAACCGCTCATGCCGATAGCGTCCGTCCTCCGGATCTTCATAACCGAATTCGGCCTGGTTTATGAGTTCGAAGTAGGCCCTTGGATATTCGTCAGAGTAGACGGCCGGGATCATGTTTACTTTATTAAGTCCGATATAGAGGCTGAATAGCATGAAGATGGACAGGAGCAAAACTGCCCTTGGTTCCGCGCGTGTGGCGATCTTCAGTGCGTTTACGTTTTCTCCCTGGTAGAGTACCTCATTTTTTGAAAGAGATGCAGTTGAAAATATCAGAATCAGAGCGAACGCAGCTATACCGGCAGGTTCGGCCAGCCAGGGAAAAAAGGGTGTAATGGTGAGAGACAACACAAAAAGGCTGAGGCTTCCGAAAAAGAGAAGCACCATCCATGAAAGAAACTGGTTCTCTTTACGGATCTCCGGGAAAATAGTACCCAGCTTTATCGCATATACCAGGAAAAGGCATAAACCGGCCAGACCGTACAGTGTTTCGGCATAAGGGATATGGACGTAGAATACGCGAAGGCTGATAATGCCTGAGAGTAACGTAAGGCTCAGCAACTCGATGAGGAGGAGAGGTTTCGCTAGCCCCTGCTGAACGTATTCAACTGCCTGCACAAGAAAGAGCAGGGAAAATGCCGCTGCAACGAATCCCATAAGTTTAATGCCGTAGCCGTTCTGAGCCATGGATACAAACGCACCCGTAATAAGGAGGAGGATAAGGAGATAGTAAAGTGTATTATATCTGTTCATAGTTAATTGGGCAGGTAAAATACATAGTTAAAGTCGTGTGTGAAAAAGGTGTCCATAGGCTTCCAGCGCACCGCTTCTTCTTCAGATTGCTTCTCAATAGCTGCCTGCCAGAGGATCATAGACTGCAAAAAGAGATCCTGGCCTTCGGTAAGCGTTGGGGGCATGGCTGTATGGGCACGGTAAAAATTACCTTCCTCCGCCACGCCGTATACCCGACTGATGATGCCTGAAAACTTCATGGCTTCAATCATTTCACGCAGCAGATCATTGGAGATTTCATTGAGTTCTCTGCCACCGATCCTGGAGAGAAGCAGGATGAGGTTTTGACGAATATCGATCTGTCTGTTTACACCAAAATCGAACTGTGAGAAGTCGACCCGGCTTGCCTTGGTGAGAGCAGAATCAAGATACACAAAAGACTCAGGGGCTTGTTTTTCGAGGTAGACATTTTCTGCCATAAAAATGTACGCATAGGCTTTTTCATGCTCTGCCTCAAACCGTTCAGCCATCGCCACTGCGTCGTCGCGGAATCCAGCGGTTGCCAGGTTTACTGCAACATCTTTCATCAGATTCATAAAAAATGTTGTTTCAAGATATTCATAACGGTCCCGGGATGCCTGGAAATTATCTTCATCAAAACGAGCATAGTGTGCCAGTGCCTCTTCGGTATTGCCCTTCTCAAATTCCCTGTTAGCCATAATCAGACTTAACAGATTCAAATCGAACGATGCCCCGGACGGGTGTTCTTCAATAACAGATAAAACGCGTGCATGGACTGCATCGGGGAGTGGATAATCGTTATCAAACTGCAGATACTGCATATTCGGTTTTTTCTCGTATGCTTTGGCCAGCCATAGGTGAATCATGTTGAGCTCTTCAGGGTTTCTGTAAAACTCTTCCATTAAATCATTCTGAACGATATAGTTGAAAAACAGATCAGAGTGATAGGTATTGCTGAATAAACCCTCCATGTAGTCAGGATAGATGAACAGGTCGCGACGTTTAATCTCTATACTGCGCACCCCTTCTCCATAATAGGGGATGGTAATCGGAATATCTTCATTCAGGAAAGATTCGTCAACCAACCGGAAATGGGTTATGGCTTCATCCAGATGGGCTGTAAGCTCACTCATGTTTGGAACCAGCCCCCTGTCTAAAGCATACTTGTGGGTGAACATGGCCCTTCTTTTTTTATTGATGGCGAGAGTGTAGTTTCGTTCATTTGCATCAGGGATGGCGCGGACCATGGTTTCGTATCTCTCGTTCAGGGATTCAAACAGTGAGCGGTTTGCCAGGGTCAGGTTCGGAAAGAAATAGCCGCCAACTGCGCGGAAGATATTTCTTTGAATATTTACACGATAGAACGGACTCATATATCCGGCTCGGATCACGGAGTTACGATAGATGGTAAGTGGTACATTCGACTCATAATTCTCACCGAGCCAAACCACGATCGATGCAGCCTGAGGGTCATGTCCATACTGGTAGAGAATGGCCAGTATGTGATTATAGTTGTTAAACAGGCTGCCAATGAAATACTCATCCTGCCCGGAACCCCGGATCTGTTCAAAGCTCTCGATTACGCGACCTGTGTCGCCTTCAGCCGCATAAAGTGACGCCAGTGTATGAAAACCACCGTTAAAGTTGTTAGACACCCGGCCGTTCACTTCATAGCTTCCGCGGGGGTAGTAGACGCGGAACATGGCATCTGCATCTGCGTTTTCAAATGGTGAAATCAGGTTCAGGATAGCCGTGGTTTTTTCCGGCGTAACGCTGCCAAACGTCAGCCACTGCTGAATGGCATAGTTCAGTTCTGCGGGAATCGTCGCACGAAAGAGGGTTGCATCGCTGAAAAAAGAGATAGCCAGGCTGTACCCTTCATCTGTGTATCTTTGAAGGATCCCCTGCGTTCGCTGGCTCGGGTTATAGTAGTTATCGTAGGCCAGCATGCTGGTAAACTGGTTCAGTTCGTCCAGCAGAAACGATGGGTCTACCCGGGCCGTCAGCATGTCGTCCATACGTTCCTGTGTTTGCTGCATCAGCTCACGTTTCAGATCGGTTTTGTCGTATTTATTGAACAACAAGAGCTGCTTATAAAGATCTGCCGACAGCGTTAGCGCGTCCCGCGAATTGAACCCCGAGATCGTTGCTGCAATAGACCCGGGTTCATAGCGCTCACTGATAAGCAGATTAATTGCTTTTGATTCAGAACTTACTTCATTGCTCTGAAGAAGTGCCGCAGTGCGCTCCTGAATGGTTTCAACCACTGCATCATTCTGCTTCTGCTCCGCATCAATCCAGTAAAAGATGGAGAGTACTGCCATCACGGTGATGGCGAAACCGGCAGCTATCCGTTTTGCACCATATTTCATGAAAGCGCGCGGGATAGCCACCTTCCGGGCGCTTCGATTCAGAAACTCCCGGATATCTTCAAGGTGATATTCAGCTTTCTCAAGTTCAGCCTCTTTATCCCCTTCAATTTCAGAGTACCGGCGAATCCAGCTTGGGTTGGGCCGGCAGCTGGCGTACCAGTTCTCGAAAAAGGAGAGCGGTCCGATTGGAAGCAGAAAATTGCTGCTCTTTCCGCTGCTTTTCCAGCGATCGAGCTGCTTCCTGAAATCCTGGTAGATCGAGTAGAATTCATATTCACGGTTTGCCCATTCCCGCAGGCGCGACCAGTTACGGATCAGGCTTTCATGGGTGATGTCCAGAACGGCATCTTCCCGAAGCTCACAGGAATCCGGATCGTCTGTACAAAAAGGCCTAACAAATGAGTTGCCCTGTTCTCTGAAGGGTTTCAGTACATTGCCTGCAATTTGGGTTGTAATACCCTGTGAGTGAATAATATCGGTGATCTCCCTCAGGCTCATCCGGTTCCGGACGGCGCGGCTGTTGTCGATCTTTGTGAGACAGCTGAAGGCCGTTGTAATAATGCGTTCAGCTTTGGATTTTGATATGGGCTGATCCGGAAAATTTTCCGAGTAACTGTTCCATGCGTTTTTAAAGAGCAGGTCTGCATGAATTTCGATGACCCGGTTCAGGCTCGTCTCTTTATAATAGCTGCGCTGAAACCCGGGAAGGTCTTTGTACCAGGCAAGAAACGTTTTCTGGTCCTCTTCCGGCAGTTCATTCGCGGGCATACCCCCAACCTTGGCATAGTGGATGAGGTCCATCTCTTCGCTTCCGTTGTCGGCTGCACGCCAGATCTGCTTCAGGGCGTGCTGTAGGATAGGAAGCTGATCAACTCCTTCTGAAAGATCAAAAAGCAGTCTCTCAACCAGGCGCTGGGATATCCGGTTCCCGCTTAAATCGGCTGGCTCCAGGATTACCTGTTTAAGATCTTTGCGTTTCAGGCGAGGTACAAAAAACTGTGAAAAACCGATATAGTCGGGCAGGCCCCTGAATGCGGAACACTGACCGATGTAGTCGGACCGCATGGTACAGACCACGTAGACCGGAATATTCTTTTCAAGGGCAATTTTTGCTGTTTCGAGCAGAAGGTTTACCACAACCTGGGAGTCCTGCGAGGGCACTTCGTTGTAATAATTCTCAGGGTTGGTAAAAAACTCCTCAAACTGATCGGCGATGATGAGCAGATTAGCGGAGGATCTCTGCATGTTTACCTTTTCCTCATCGGAGGCCTGCTCCCATTCTTCGCTGTTTTTGTCAACGTAGAATTTGGAACTTGTATAAAGGTCGATGAGGGAAGAGTAACCGCGCCGCAGTTCGGTTTCGGCCGTTGCGGGATTGATCACAAACTTGCCGGAAATGGCCTCAGCCATATTTTGAACGGGGCTGCGTTCCGGCCTGAAATCGGCAACAACCCAGTTGCTGTATTGTGCCTTGAAAAACCCTGCCCGCGCATTGGGTATAAGACCGGCATAAATCAGCGAGGATTTTCCTTCACCGGATGCGCCGGTGAGCATCAGAAACTTATTCTTTTCAAGCAGGGAGGTGATCTGGTCGATCTGCTCATCCCTGCCTTTAAAATAGAGGCTCTCCTCCTCGGTAAATGACCGAAGGCCTGTGTACGGACATATGGCCTGCATATCAAACATCTATGAACCCTCCGTGATATAGGGCAGGAACCTTCGGATGAAGATAAACTGATTGTTGTAGTAAGTTTCCCATTCCGGATCCAGGTCTCCATTAATGTTGTACCCATGCAGAATAGCATAGTAGAAAGCAAGCCTGTCGGTGCTCGATACCAGGTCGGGAATGTGATTCATCCCCTCATAAAACTTCTCATCAAAACCGTGCGACTCAGAAAAATTGAACATGGCATTGAATTTATTAAACGAATTCTTGATCACCTGGTAGGCTTCATCGCGATTGTTTTCAGGGTCCTGATACATCAGTGCGGAGGCAAGAATAAGCCTGTTGGGCTGAAAAGCGGATGGATTATCAAGACGCAACATTTCTGTTCTGGCAGAATCGATTAGCTGAACTGCGGCCTCTTCTGCCCGGTACTGAAGCGAAAGGCGCTGGCTGGCATATCCGTACAGAGATGAGCGGTTTACTTCCTGCTGAAAAACATCGATCAGGCTGTGGGCAAGGTCAATATCGACATGCAATGTGGCATGAGCAACGGCATGTGCCACCATCTCCATAGAGTAGGTATTTATGAAGCCTGGAAGCGAATACTGGAACGAGTTGAGCAGCCTGTCGGTTTCGATACTCCGCAATGACATGAGACCGGTTTCTGTATTTCCACTATTGAAAGCCGCATCGGCAAGATGGATGTAGAGCAGGTTCAGGTCAGCAGTTTCACTTACGTTCAGCTGTTCCAGATGATCGGCCAGGGTTTCCATTGTGGCAATGGCCATGGGTTCCCTGAAAAACCAGTCGCGGGAGCTCATGATGCCGTGATAATCCTGCATCCAGGTTTCAAAATAGCGGTGAGTATCGGGCCCGGAATAGATCTCTTCAAAAATTCCTGCTTCGATCAGGTATGCCAGAAATGCAGCACTATTGAACGAAAATGTTCTGGCCCTGGGCTCCCCGAAGTAAAAGGTCATTCGCATATCAGGATACAGAAAGAGATGCTTTTGTGGGAACGTGGCCACGTCCAGGCTTGAAACCAGGGGAATAGTAATCGATTGATTCAAATAGCTGTCTGATACGCGCCGGTAATGGGCAACCGCTTCATCAAACAGGGGAGACAGGGAAATATTTGCTTCAGGGGTCATCCTGATCTCATTACGGAAGGCTTTGAGTATGCCCTCGTTTTTATAGGAGAGGGCCAGGCCGTAGTTTCGGTCGTCAGGGTCATCTACCTGCAACAGGTCCTCTCTCATTTTTCCGAAAAAGAACGTCAGCATCTCGTCTGAAGCAAATTTCAGGTATGGATTACCATTATACTGGGATGACCCTGCATAGTAATTGAAATGGTCGGACGTGTAAAGATCTAAATAGGTTCTGGATACCAGGCGGTTGTAAAAATCTGACTGGGACTCGTTAACACGCGATGAGTATTGTTCTACAAACGTGTCAAGAGCATTCAGGTGACCATATGTGTAAAATACGGCGGCTATATGCGTTGCATTTTCACTGTGTGAATCATAATCATTTTCGAAAAATGTGCTCTGGTTTATCAGAATGGAGTCAACGCTTTGAATGGAAAGTTCAGGTTCATCTGCAGCTGCGTAGAGATAAGCCACCATCTGATAAAGCCCGTTATGCCGGTTTCCGTAAATGGGCTGTGCACCGCGAATCAATACCCTGTCGGGCGGGTAGTTGTCGACCACCCAGCCGCTTTGTTCACCGGGTTCAAATGGTGAAAGCACAGACAGCATCTCCCTGATCTCATCCATAGTGAAAGTCCGGTTGTTCAGGCCGTTTTCAATGGCCAGATGCAGGTGCTGAATGGCCGAAAAATCATCCGGCAGTTCCGACAGTATATGGAGAGCCCAGTCAGCCGAGCGTTCCGCATTCGATTGAACCAGGGCGGAAGACCGCTCGCTCCGCATGTAGTAATGGTTCATTTCGGCTGTAATCGTAAAATCGTAGAGCAGCCGCAGTGTCCGGGTAAGCTCTTGAACGGTCTGTCCGTCGGGTGTGTAGCCGGCAAGAAGGTCATCTGCCGTTTCGAGTGCCTCGAACATGAGTTCTGCCGGCTGGTTTCTTCCCTGAAGTACGAGATTGGATGCAATACCGTTCGCGACCTTAATTTTCTGATCTGTTTCACGAATTCCATCCATGATCTCCGGGATAGTAAGGGCATCCATCACGATCATTTCAACCAGTG